>DGYFI06202__coassemble_548_pt1 | contig 24922 bp, 22 predicted proteins | sample DGYFI06202__metabat2_high_PE_027 | metagenome-assembled genome bin DGYFI06202
ACGGCCACCTCGTCGAGGGGCTCGATCTGCGCCGCGACATCGCGCGCCGCATCCGTCAGTTCCGGCCCGACGCCGTGGTCACGCTGACCTTCGAATTCGAGGCGCCCCGCGGGCTCAACCAGGCCGACCACCGCGCCGGTGGCCGGGCCGCCATCGACGCCGCCCGTGACGCCGGCAACCGGTGGGTCTTCCGCGAGTTGGCCGAAGAAGAGGGCCTGGAGCCGTGGGAGCCGGACGTGTTCCTCGTCGGCCAGGTGGGCGATCCGACCCACGTCGTCGCCGTCGACGACGAGGACGTCGCCGCATCCGTCGCCTCCCTGGAGTGCCACCGCGAGTACCTCGCCGACCTGCCGGATCACCCGAAGCCAGCCGACTTCATCCCGCCGATGCTGGCGGAGGCCGGCGCCCTGATCGGCGAGCGCAATGGCGTGGCTTTCCGCGTGTACGAGCTCGGGGGAGTGGCCAAGTCGCGTGATTGATCGCCGGGGCCGCCCCCGCCCGCCGCAGGCCGGGCGGCCCTGATCCGGGTGACGCGCTATCTTCTTATTGGAAGTCGGTGGCGAAAGGTTCGCCCGATGACGGTTCGCGAGGAGGCGACTGACCCGAAGTGGAAAACCTGTGGTTCGCCTTCGGCATGACTCTGGCCGCGGGCCTGTCGACCGGCATCGGCGGATTGATCTCCGTCGGCCGGTCCAATCCCGGCCCCCGGTTCATGGCCGGGGCTCTGGGCTTTTCGGCGGGCGTGATGCTCTACGTGTCCTTCATGGAGATCCTGCCGAAGGGCATCGAGGAACTCTCCGAAGCGTGGGGCACCGTGGGCGGAAGCTGGGCCGCGATCGCCGCGTTCTTCGGCGGCATCGCCCTCATCGCCGTCATCGACCGGCTGGTCCCGGAGCCGATCAACCCGCATGAACCGGGGTCGATCGACGATCCGGAAGTGTCGGCGCAGCGCCGCCGGATGATGAAGATGGGCACGATGACCGCGCTGGCCATCGCCATCCACAATTTCCCGGAGGGGTTCGCCACCTTCATTTCCGCGATGGAGGATCCGCAGCTCGCGATCCCGGTCGCGGTGGCCATCGCCATCCACAACGTGCCGGAGGGCATCGCGGTCGCGGTGCCCATCCAGCAGGCCACGGGAAGCCGCGCCAAGGCGCTGAAGTGGTCGTTCCTCTCGGGTTTGGCGGAGCCGGCCGGCGCGCTGATCGGCTTCCTGGTGCTCATGCCGTTCCTGGGGCCGGTGACCATGGGCGTGGCCTTCGCGATGGTCGCGGGCGTGATGGTGTTCATCTCGCTCGACGAGCTGCTGCCGGCGGCGGAGTCGACCGGCCGCCACCACACGGCGATTTACGGCCTGATCCTGGGCATGGCGGTCATGGCCGTGAGCCTGCTGCTGTTCCTGTGATGGGCTAACCTGTCCGGCAGTGTTCGGGGCCGGGGAGACCGGGGATGGGAGATGCGACATGAGTGCGGGACCGTTGTTCACGCGGGTTCGGCTTGACGACGGCCGACCGTGCCCGTGCGGCGGCGCTGCCCGTCGGAGCGACGGGGAGGCACCTCGGTACGGGGATTGCTGCGCCCCGCTGCACCGGCGGGAACGCCTGCCCGAGACCGCGGTGGAGCTGATGGCGGCCCGCTACAGCGCGTACGCGGCCCACGAGGCGGATTTCCTGTGGATGACGTGGCACCCGCGCCGCCGCCCGGATGCCATCACTTTCGAACCGGACGTCGAGTGGCTGGGCCTGGACATCGTCGACGTGGTCGACGGCGCGGAAGGCGACCGCGAGGGGATCGTCGAGTTCCGCGCCCGTTACCGCGATGCGGATGGGCCGGGGCAGCTGTGGGAGCGGTCGACGTTCATGCTGCGGTCCAAGCGCTGGATGTACGTCGACGGCGAATTCAAGTAACGCGGCCTCGACTGGAACGGCGACGGCCCCGACGGTGGTGATCACCGTCGGGGCCGTGGTCGTTCTCGGGAACGGGGAGTGCCGCGGGCCTAGTGGGCCGTGGTGCCCTTCTTCCTCGCGTCGCGGTCGGCGAGCATGCCGCCCGGGGTGGCGGAACCGGCCGACGCGCGGATGCGCGACGTGTGTTCCTCCGAGGCGTGGGTGGTGCGGCCGGCGACCGCGCCATCGTGCCCGTGCCCACGCTCGTCCTCGGCGTGCCCCGTACCGTGAGTCTCGTCGTGTCCCTTCCCATGATCCGAGCCGTGGCCCTTGCCGTGGCCGAAGGGCAGGAAATGCATGATGGCGACGAGGATCGCGCCCCAGATCGCGCCCAGGATCAGCGAGCAGATCGTGTTGACGACCCAGGCCAGGAAGCCCGCGGGAACCAGGGTCTCCAGGTGGTGGACGAACTGGTACGGCGCATGCCAGCCGAGCTCGTCGACGCCGACGAGGATGATGTGGCCGCCGACCCACAGCATGGCGAAGGTGCCGATGATGCCGATGATGGTGAGCACCACCGGCATCGCCTTGACCAGGCCCATGCCGAACTTTCCGGCGAAGCCGTCGCTGCGCTTGGCCATGGCCAGGCCGATGTCGTCCATCTTCACCAGCAGGCCGACGACGCCGTAGACCAGCACCGTGATCGCCAGCGCCACGACGATGAGGATCACCGCGCGGCGGACGAAGGCCTCGTCGGCGACCTCGTTGAGGGAGATGACCATGATCTCCGCGGACAGGATGAGGTCGGTGAAGATCGCCGACTTCACCAGCGCATCCTCGTCCTTCGGTTCACGGTCGAGGGCGGCGGCCTCGCGGGCGGCGCGTTCCTCCGGAGTTTCCTTGTCGAGCTTGTGCGAGATCTTCTCCCACACCTTCTCCATGCCCTCGAAGCACAGGTAGGAGCCGCCGAGCATGAGGATCGGCGTGAGCAGCCACGGCAGGAACTGGGACAGCAGCAGGGCGATCGGCAGGATGATCACCAGCTTGTTGACCAGCGACCCCTTCGCGATGCGCCAGATCATCGGCAGCTCGCGCTTCGGCTCGATGCCGGTGACGTACTGCGGGGTCACCGCGGCGTCGTCGATGACGACGCCGGCGGCCTTGGCCCCGGCCTTGCCGGTGGCCGCGGCGATGTCGTCGACGGATGCGGCGGCGGCGCGGGCCAGCGCCGCGACGTCGTCGAGCAGCGCCGCGAGGCCGCCGCTCATCGGAGGGTCGCCCGGGACTCGGAACGGCCGGTGCTCGTGCATTGGTTCATGAACGGCATTCTATGCGCGGTGGCGGCATTCGACCGGGAAACCCGCCCGTGGCGCTCGGCACGCCGGTAACGTCGATTCCCATGCGATGGACCCCGGCGCAGTTGAAGCGCTTCATGTGGATGTGGCCCCCGTACCTCGGCGCCGGCGTGCGCATCGAGGAGGCCGACGACGATGGCACGCGGCTCGTCGTCAAGCACCGCCTGCGCCCGTGGTTCACCAACGCCGTGGGCACGGTCTTCGGCGGCACCATGCAGTCGATGACCGACCCGTTCTTCATGATCCTCGCGCTGCACCAGCTCGGCCCCGGCTACCGGGTGTGGGACACCGAGGCGTCCATCGAGTTTCTCAAGCCCGGGCGCGGGACGGTGCGGGCGGTCATCGAGATGCCCGCCGAGGTCATCGAGGACATCCGCGCCGAGGTCGCCGGCGGTGACAAGCACCTGCGCTGGTTCGAATGCGACATCGTCGACGAGGAAGGCGACGTGGTCGCCCGGGTGCGCAAGCGCCTGTACTTCCGCAAGTCCAAGCCGAAGTCCAAGCCGGAGCCGAAGCCGGAGCCGAAGGGCCGATAGCGGGACCCGGGTCCGCGAGGTGGCCGATGGGGTGATGGGGGCGGTGGGCGATCCGCCGGGCATGGCATGATCGGGAACCATGAACGAGCAGGAAAACCAGCCCGAGCGCCTCGACCTGCAGCCGGGCCCGACGCCCGGTTCGCGGCCCGACCCGCAGGGTGATCCGCTGCAGATCCCGGCCGATCCTTCGCAGATGACGTCGCGCCGGCCGTCCTTCGCCGACACCTACCGTTCGGTGCAGACCGCCAATGAAGAAGACGTGGTGGAGGACCCGGAGGAGCGTCCGACCACCGCGTTCGTGGTCGTCGACGCGCAGAACGATTTCTCCGAGGGCGGGTCGCTGGCTGTGGACGGCGCGATCGCCGCCTACCGCGCCACCCACATGCATCTCGCGGGCCGTGCGGGCAAGTACTCCGTGCTGGTGACCACCCGCGACAACCACATCGACCCGGGTTCGCATTGGTCCGACGAGCCGGACTACGTGGACAGCTGGCCGCGCCATTGCGCCGCCGGCGAACCGGGCTCGGAGATCCACCCCGAGATGGTCCGCGCCCTGGACTACTTCGCCCTGACCAATCCGCAGGCCGTGCGCATCGACGTCACCAAGGGCGAGTTCGAGGCGGCGTATTCGGGCTTCGAGGGCAAGACCGAGGCCGGGGTGTCGCTTGCCGACGCCCTCCGTGCAGCCGAGGTGACGCACCTGGAGGTCGTCGGCGTGGCCACCGACCACTGCGTGCGGGCGACGGTCCTCGATGCGCTGCGCGAGGGCTTCGAGGTCACGGTGCACGTCAACCAGATCGCCGCGGTCGACGCGGATCGGGGAGCCGCGGCGCTGCGCGAGATGGCCGACGCCGGCGCCGAGGTGTAGGTGCGCGGCGTGGGGTCGTTGAGGCGCGGTCGGCGGACCGTGGGGTGCAAGATTCCGCTGGCGGCCGCCGTGATCGCGGTGGCCGGGCTCGGCGGTGGACTGGTCGCGTGCGCCGATGATGCGGGGACGGCGGCGTCGGAAAGCGGTGCCGTGCCCGAAGCCTCCGCCGCGCCGCGCCCGGACCTGCCGACCACGGGCGGACCCGTGGTGGACATGTGCTCCGACGAGGTCATGGCGCGCATGACGGCGGCGGGGTACGAGCTGACCAACCACGACACTGCCGCCGACTGGTGCGATTTCGAGGATCCGGGGACCGGGCGGCTGGCGCTGCTGATGAACGACCCGGCGCTGCAGTACGACGTCATCGCCGCCGAGTCCGAGCCGAAGCCGGCCCGGGACACGAGCGCGCCCGATGCGCCGGAATCGCTGTGGGTGGTCGAGGACACGCTGGTGACCGCGTTTTCGCAGTGCCTGGCCGGCGAGATGGCGGACGACGGCATGCAGTACGTGCTGGTCACCGAACATGGCGCCACGTCCGATGCGTGCGCCGGGGCCGTCGAGGCGTACGAAACGGCGATCGGCTGATCCGTCGAGCGGCGCAGGGACGGAGCAGCCGAATGCCGGCGCCGCCGACCCCGGCATCGCTGTGCCGAGTCGATTTCCCGCGTAAAATCTTCCGCAGCGCCAATCACACGATGGCGGCTCCGCCGAAGCCCGACGTGGTCGGCTCTCGTGAAAGGGAAACTCCATGACCAATCCGAACGACAACTCCCCGAATGACCCGAAGGAGCCCGGCGACGGGCAGGGCGGCTACGGCGAGAGCTACCGCGGCAGCGGCCAGGAGGGCTACGGCGACGGCGGTTACCAAGCCGGTCCCACGGGCGCCGGCTCCGAGGGCTACGGCGACGGCGGCTACCAAGCAGGTCCCGCGGGTGGCGGTTCGGAGGGGTACGGCCAGGGCGGGTACCGGCCGGGCCCCGGGGCGGGTGGCTCCGAGGGGTACGGCCAGGGCGGCTACCAGGAAGGCTATGGCGCCGGCGGTTACCAGTCCGGTGCGCAGGGCGGGTACCAGGAGGGCTATGGCCAGGGCGGCTACGGACAGGGTGGTTACGGCCAGGGCGGTTACGGCGCCTACGGTTCCCAGTCCGCGCCCTCCGGCGGCAAGCCGCAAAACTTCATGGTCCCGTCGATCATCGCGACCATCGGCGGCTTCCTCTTCTGCTGCCTGTTGGGGCTGCCCGCCGGCATCGCCGCCATCGTCTTCGGCAATAAGGTCGACTCCCTGTGGAACATGGGCGACTATCAGGGCGCCCAGGCGGCCTCCGAGAAGGCGAAGCTGTGGATGATCGTGGCTGCGGTGCTCGCCGGACTCGGGTTGATCGCCAACATCATCCTGTTCGCCACCGGCAGCTACGACGCCACGTTCAACACCTACTGATCCGATGGTGGAACGCGACGCCCGCGGGCAGGGCCCAGAACATCGCCAGGCCCATGGGCACGTCTGCTCCGGCGCCCACGATCACCCGCACGATCATGCGCCCGGTGGCACCGTGAGCGTGAGCGACCGCACCGGAACGTGGTTCGCCACGTCGCCGGCGGGCCCGCTCCTCGTGGCCGCCGGCGCGGTGTGCGGGTGTGCCGCGCTGGCCGTCGCCGATCCGACGACCCCCGGCGGCCCGACGCCGGTGTGCCCGACGAAGGCCCTGTTCGGCATCACGTGCCCGGGCTGCGGCACGGCGCGGATGCTCTACTCGCTCACCCATTTCGATCTGACGGGCGCCATCCGCTACAACGCCATCGCGCTGGTCGCGGTGGTCCTGCTCGCGTGGGCATGGGTGGTGTGGATGGCCCGCACCATGGGCACGCGCCTGCCGAGCTGGACCAGCTGGAAATGGTTGCCCCACGTCACCATCGCCGTGCTGGTGATCTGGACCGTCGTCCGGCTGCTGCCGTTCGCGCCCTTCACCGCGCTCCACGTGTAGGGGAGGGGCGGCCGGTCCGTCGCAAAGCCAAAGCCCCGGGCCACGGCGCTCGCAACCTGCCGGGGCGTGCGCGACCCGCCGGCGCACGGCCCCTAGTCGAACAGGACGTCCGACAGCGGCACCGGCGAAATGCCGTCGTGCAGGTGGGACGTCTCGATGTACTTCGCGGCGTGGTGGATGAACCCCTCCACGGCGGCGTCGTCGAGCTCGCGGCGGACCTTCGCGGGCACGCCCGCGGCCAGCGATCGCGGCGGGATCTCCTGGCCTTCCAGCACGACGGCGCCGGCGGCGATGAGCGATCCCTCACCGACCTTCGAATGCGACAACAGCGCCGACTTCATGCCCACCAGCGTGCCGTTGCCCACGGTGGTGCCGTGGATCAGCGCCATGTGACCGACGGTGACGTCATCGCCCAGCACGGTCTCCGCGTCTGCGTCGACGTGCACGGTGGAGTTGTCCTGGATGTTCGTGCGCGCGCCGACGCGGATCGAGTTGATGTCGCCGCGCAGCACGGAGCCGTAGAACACCGACGAATCGGGGCCGATCTCCACGTCGCCGATGATGACGGCGCCGGGGGCGATCCACGCCGAGCGGTGGATCCGGGGCGTCTTGCCGTTGCAGGGGAAGATCAGGGGAACCTGGTTGTTCGGAGTCGCGTCCATGGCAACCATTTTGCCCAAGAACGGGTCGGCACGTCGCCGAACGGTGTTTTCGGGGGCCCGGGCCCGTGCTTTGCGACGGACCGCGGGCGGCCCGAGATCCGGCGTCACACGTGCAGGCCCGCCACCCGGCGACGATGCCGGTTGAGTAGCGCCACGGCGGTGCCCCCGATGATCATCGCGGTCACGACCCACACGGCCTTGAGGCCGATCGTCGTAAAGCACCAACCGCCGAACACCGCACCGACCGCCAACGACACCCACAACAGGAAGTAGCCGATCCAATCGCGGTGCGAGCCGCCGAAGAAGGCGCCGACGAAACGCTGCGACATCTTCACCAGGGTGCCCGTCATGTACGTCAGCGAAATGGAGACTTCACCGTCGCGCTCGAAGATGCTGTTCATCGCGCCGACGGTGAAGGACAGGCTGAGCACGGCGGGCAGCTCCTCGCCGGTGACCACCCAGATCGACGCGATGGTGGCGGTGAGGCAGATGAACAGCAGCACCGCCTCGCGCGGGCGCGTGGGCGGCAGGTGGCGATGGCCGAGGCGGCTGATCAGCGCGCCGATCATGACGCCGACCAGGAACAGCGCCATGACGCCGGCGGCCTTGCCCACGACCTCCCACGCGCCCTCCGCGAAGGCCGCGGTCAGGCGGGTGGTGTTGCCCGACATGAAGGACAGGAAGAAGCCGCCGAGGTAGAGGAAGCCCAGGGCGTCGATGAAGCCGGTGATCGACGACAGATACACCGCGAGGGCGCGCTCCCCGAAACGATAACCATGCACGCGGGCCAGTCCTTTCGACGAATGGGGCGCGGCCGGAGATGGCCGCGCGAGTGCCGTCGGCCACCGGAGACGGAAACTCCCTGATGGCGTCGGCCCCCACATGGTGCCATTCGATGAGGCCGGCTCACCGTGCGTTACGATAAAAATGTCACTGTCAACGAGCCATGGAAGGCCCCCGGATGAATCCCCAGGATTCCATTTCCGCTGAACAAACACCCGCCGGTCGTGCGGCACCCGCCACGGACGACGGACCCGCGGACACCGGAAAGGGGGAGGACAAGCCGCGCTCGATCCAAGAAGTCGGGGCGGACGGGAAGAAACGGACGAAATTCCGCTGGCTCAAGACCGACCCGCTGATCTTCTTCACCTCGGTCGGCTTCATCCTGGCGTTCGTCATCGCGACCGTGGCGCTGGGGGACACCGCCCGCTAGGCGTACTCCGCCGCTTTCGGCTGGGTGACCGCCAACCTCGGATGGCTGTTCATCGGCGGCGTGTCCGTCGCGCTGCTGTTCCTCGTCGGCGTGTTCGTCTCCCGCTACGGCAACCTGGTCCTCGGCGACGACGACGAACAGCCCGAGTACAGCGTCACCGAGTGGTTCGCCATGCTCTTCGCCGGCGGCACCGGATCGATGCTGATGTTCTGGGGCGTGGCCGAGCCGATGAACCACGCCATCAATTCGCCGCGCGGCCTCGACCCGATGAGTATCGAGGCGCGCCAGGAGGCGATGGGCTTCACCATCTACCACCTTGGCATCCACATGTGGGTGATCATGGCGCTGCCCGGCCTGGCGCTGGGCTACTTCATCTACAAGCGCAAGCTGCCGCCCCGCGTGTCGTCGATCTTCGCGCCGCTGCTCGGCGACAAGATCTACGCCTGGCCCGGCAAGCTCATCGACTCGGTGGCCATCATCGGCACCGTCTTCGGCATCGCCGTGTCCGTGGGCATGGGCGCCATGCAGATCAATTCCGGCGCCTCCCGCGTGCTGGGGCTGCCGGAAACGTCGCTGATCCAGCTGCTGCTCATCGCGGCGATCATTGTCGTCGCATCGATTTCGGTGGCGCGCGGCCTGGACAAGGGCATCAAGCTGCTGTCCAACGTCAACATCTGGATGGCCGTCGCCCTGATGGTGTTCGTGTTGCTCATGGGCCCGACGCTGACGCTGCTCAAGCAGGTCGTGGACACCGTGGGCATCTACGCCGGCGAGCTGCCGCGCATCATGTTCTGGACCGACTCCTACGACCTCAACCCCGAGTGGTCGCAGGGCACGTGGACGGTCTTCTACTGGGCGTGGACCATCTGCTGGTCGCCGTTCGTCGGCATGTTCGTCGCCCGCATCTCCCGCGGACGGTCGGTGCGCCAGTTCATCGCCGGCGTCATCGGCTTGCCGACGGTCTTCGTCATCATCTGGTTCTCCATCTTCGGCCGCGCCGGCTTCGAGCTGGAGGCGTCGAACCCGGGCGTGCTGTCCGAGCCGGTGGTGGCGGGCGAGGACCCGTCGCCCGCACTGTTCATCCTGCTGGAGCAGTACCCGCTGGCCACGGCGATGAGCGTGTTCGCGCTGCTGATCATCATGATCTTCTTCGTCACCTCCATCGACTCCGCCGCGATGGTCACCGACATGATGTCCACCGGCGAGGAGAACAAGGCCCCGACGTCGTACCGCATCCTGTGGGGCATCATGATCGGCGCGGTCGCCGGCGCGATGCTGGTCATCTCCGGCGAATCGGGGATCCTGGCGTTGCAGGAGGTGGTGATCCTCATCGGCGTGCCGTTCTTCTTCATGCACTTCGTCATGATGTGGTCGCTGGTCAAGGGCATGAGCGACGACCACATGGCCGTCCACAGGCCGAAGACCCGCCGGTGGGGCAAGACCGATACGCCGGAGAAGCTCGCCGCCCACGAGGCGATGCCCGCCCCGGGCTACGACGAGGACGGCAACGAACTGCCGCCGATCGAGTACACCTACGACGAGGACGGCACGTTGGTCATCGCCGGCGACGTCCGCGTCGAAGGCGAGATCATCGACGATCCGGCCGTGGACCCCGCCGTCGAACCGGACAACGACATCATCGACGATCCGGCCGACACCGACGCGGGCCCGGCCGGTTCCCCGAAGTAGTTTTCCGGCGCGCGCCCCGGTTTGCCGGAAAGCCGCTCGGCGACGGCATTTCAAGCGGCGTCCGCGTCCGGGGCCGTCGCGCACCGGGCGGGCGCACGTATGCTGGCGTCATGATTTTCATCGTCGTCAAGTTCCCCGTGAAGCCCGAGTACGCCGACGAGTGGATGACCCACGTCGCCGATTTCACCGCCGCCACCCGCGCGGAGCCCGGCAACAAGTGGTTCGAATGGTCCCGCTCCGTCGAGGACCCCAACGAGTACGTGCTGGTGGAGGCGTTCGATGACGACGCCGCCGAGGCGCACGTCAACTCCGATCACTTCAAGGCGTCCATGGACACCATCAAGCCGCTGCTGACCGAGACCCCGCGCATCGTGTCCCAGACCCTCGAGGGCAAGGACGGCTGGGACCGCATGGGGGAGCTGGAGGTCAAGTGACCCGGTCCCGTTCGGCGCGGGGCGGCCGCAGGTTCCGGCTCGGCTTTGCGACGGCCGGCGTGGCCGCCGCACTCGCCCTGACCGGCTGCGGCTACGACCCGAGCACCGCCGGCAACCAGGACGCGCCGCAAGGTTCCGCGCCGTCGGTCGCTGACGAGGGCGTCGCCGAGCAGCGCGCCGCGCACCTGGTGGCCGACGCCGAAGAGCTGCTGCGCGCCGCCGAGCACGTGCAGTCCGACGGCGCCGTGTCCGGCGAGACGAAGGGTGCGGCCGGGGAGCTGCGCGGGATCCTGGAGACACAAGTCGGCCGACTCGATGCGGACGGGGGCTCGTCGATGATCTCCCGGCAGGAGATCGATGCGGTGCTCGGGGCCTCCGGTGCCCGGGCGGAGGAAGCCTTCGGCGATCTGGTGCGCACGCACGTTCCGCGCCTGCGGACGACGTGGGAAGGCCTGATCGAGGCCGGCGATCCCGACATCGCCGACGTGGCGCGCGATTCCACCGAGCGTTTCAAGGCCCTGGAACCGAGGCTCGTGTCCCTGCCGGGGCAGTGATCGGGGCAATGATCGGGGCAACGAGCGGGGCGGTGCCCCGGGTGCCATCGGGGTGCCACCGCTGCGCCATCGGGGGCGAAGCTCCCGTTTCGGCGCGGGGCGAGTGAATCGCCGGTAACGTGGTGGGGAGAAAAGTGAGCGCGATCACGCGGGATCCCGGGAGGGCTCCCGGCGGGATCGCCTCGTCACGGCAATCCACGGGAGTGAACACGAACATGGCGAATGAAATCACCCGCGTCGGCGTCGTCGGCGCCGGCCAGATGGGCTCCGGCATCATCGAGGTCTGCGCGAAGGCCGGCAGCGACGTCCTGGTCTGGGAGGCCAAGCAGGAATTCCTCGACGGCGGCAAGGCCCGCATCGAGAAGTCCCTGGACAAGGCCGTTTCCCGCGGCAAGCTGGAGGAATCCGCCCGCGACGAGATCCTGGGCCGCATCTCCTGGACGACGTCGTTCGCCGATTTCAAGGACCGCCAGCTGGTCATCGAGGCCATCGTGGAGAACCCCGAGGTCAAGGCCAGCGTCTTCTCCCAGCTCGACGAGGTCATGGAGGACCCCGACGCGATCCTGGCGTCGAACACCTCCTCGCTGCCGATCCAGTCGATCGCCGCGGCCACCAAGCGCCCCGAGCGCGTCATGGGCCTGCACTTCTTCAACCCGGTGCCGGTGCTGCCGCTGGTGGAGCACGTGGTCACCCTGTCGACCGGCGAGACGCAGGCCGAGCGCGCCCACGCCTACGCCTCCGAGGCCCTGGGCAAGACCGTCATCAAGGCGACGGACCGCTCCGGCTTCATCGTCAACGCCCTGCTCGTGCCGTACATCCTCGGCGCGATCCGCATGCTGCAGGACGGCGTGGCCACCAAGGAAGACATCGACGCGGGCATGGTCAACGGTTGCGCCCACCCGATGGGCCCGCTGACCCTGGCCGACATGGTGGGCCTGGACACCGTCAAGTTCATCGCCGACGCGATGTACGACGAGTACGCCGAGCCGACCTACGCCGCTCCGCCGCTGCTCAAGCGCATGGTCGAGGCCGGCCGCTTCGGCCGCAAGTCGGGCATCGGCTTCTACGACTACTCCAAGTAGGGGGCGTCCACCCGGAGGAGAGGGCTTTCCAATCCAGGTAGGGGCTGCGCCAACCTCGAGCGAGTCGTTCGCCCGGGGGAGGCGCCGCACGCCGGTTCGCGGAATCCCCGGGATGTTTCGGCGGGGCCCGAACATGTGGCTTTCCGTTAATCTGCGGTTCACCGTGTCGTTGACGGATTGCCGCCAATTGGAAAGAACGGCGCGATAGGGTGCTTGAGTTCCCGGCGACTGCCCTCGTCCCGCGTTTCGTGGCGGCGGCGTGCGTCGCCGCCGAAGTCTTCGAGAAATCGAACCACGCCACAGGAGTACCCGCACCGTGAAGATCGGTTCCCGCCGTTTCGTCCGCGCCGGCCTGCGTTCCGCCGCCGCCATCACCGCCTTGGCCGTCACCCTGCCGCTGACCCCGGCCGCCGGCGCCCAGGATCTGATCCCGGGCCTGCCCGCGGGCGATGGCCTGCCGGGCATCGGCGGCGACCGGATTCCGGGCGTCCCCGGCGCCATCGCCCCGGAAGGCGGCGATGATGCGGTGCCCGGTGCCGTCGGCGACGCCGTCCCCGGCGCGACCGGCGACGCGCTGCCGGGTGTGACGGGCCTGCCCCCGGTGGGGCCGCCGAGCTTCCTGCCCGGCCGCGAGCAGGTGGCCGCCGACGAGAACGGGGCGCCGATCCCGCAGCCGTTCCCGGCCGACTACATCGCCCGCGCGTACCGCTCGGATGCCTCCGACGAGGGGATCTTCTACCACTCGGTCGTCCACCCCTTCGTGGATCTGCGGGAGAACCACCCGGAGGTCATGGACGAGAACCTCGAGATCGTCGTCAAGATCAACAATGCCGCGAAGGATGACCGCGAGGCCCAGCTGCTGGCGCTCGCCGACGACCACGACGACCCGCTGGTCAACCTCTCCGCCGGTTTCGGCCAGGAGCTCGGCGGTCACTTCCGCGACGCGGTGAACGAGGGGCGGCTGCCGAAGATGACGGCGCTGATGTCCGGCAACCTGGCGCGCGCCGGCGGAATCGCGTCGTCGTCGTTCGCGGAGAAGTACACCTACGGTTACGACCGGCCGTTCGTCGTCGCCCCCGACCGGATCGAGCGCTACTACCGCGATCAGCCCGGCGACGACGACCCGTACTCGACCACCCCGTCCTACCCGTCCGGCCACACCAACAAGGCCGCGTGGACGGCGACGCTGATGTCGATGATGCTGCCCGAGGTCGCCCCGCAGATTCAGGCCCGTTCCTCCGAGGCCGGTCAGTCGCGCCTGGTCATGGGCGTGCACTACCCGCTCGATGTCATGGGCGGGCGCATGATGGGCAATCAGGCCGCGGCCGATCGGTGGTCGGATCCGGAGTTCCGCGGGCTGATCCAGGCCGCGGCCGCCGAAGTGCGTGCGGAGCTGGAGTGGCGCTGCGGCGGGACGATCGCCGAGTGCGCCGCCCGCGACGTGCCCTACCTGTCGGATGACGCCGCCGTCGCCCAGTACACCGAGCGCATGACCTACGGCTTCAAGCGCGTCGGCGAAGCCGGTGTCCCGGTGACCGTGCCCGCCGGCTACGCGGGCCTGCTGGCCACCACGCACCCGGATCTCACCGACGAGCAGCGCAACCGTGTGCTCGCCGCCACCTCCATCGACTCCGGCTACCCGCTCGACCGTACCGACGGGCGCGCGTCCCACGTGCGCATCAACATGGCCGCGGCGATGGCCGCCGACGTGACGGTCAACCCCGACGGTTCGCTGACCGTCAACGGCGTTCCCGTCTAGGTTCCCGGCCCCTGGCCCCGGTTCCCGGGCAGGTCCCGCCCCACCACCCGCCCCCGACGGCCGCGCCCCCGGAGCATCCGCTTCCGGGGGTCGCTTTGCGTGGCGGCGGCGCTACTTCGCCAGGGCCGCGCCGATGCGGTCGAGCGCCTCGCCGAGGATCTCGGGTGAGGTGGCGAAGTTCAGGCGCACGTGGCCCTCGCCGCCCTCGCCGAACGCGGGGCCGGGGTTCAGGGCCACCTTCGCATTGGACAGCAGCCACTTCTGCGGCTCGACGGGATTTCCGTCGCGATCGACGAGACCGTCGACGCCGCGGAAGTCGATCCACGCCAGGTACGAGGCCCGGGGCCGGTTCATCACCGCACCCGGGGCGATCTCGGGCAGGCGCCGCTCGATGGTGTCCAAATTCGCCCGCAGGACGTCCTTGAACTCGTCGAGCCACGGGCCGCCGTCGCGGTAGGCCGCAGTGGCGGAGACCATCCCGAGGGTGGACACGCCCTCCTTGATCACGTGGGCCAGGCCGCGCCACGTGGCGTCGTCGGCCTCGTTGAGAATGATCTGCGCGCACTTCAGGCCGGCGGTGTTCCAGCCCTTCGAGGTGGCGGTGACCGTCACGGTGACGGCCTCCGCGGCATCGGACACCGACGCGGTGGGCACGTGGTTGCCGTCCAGGACGACCGGGGCGTGGATCTCGTCGGAGATGATCCGGGCGTCGTACTTCGCGGCAATGTCCGCCAGCTCGCGCAGTCGCTCGGCGGTGAAGGTGAATCCGAGGGGGTTGTTCGGGTTGCACAGGATCAGGCTGCCGGCGCCGTCTGCGAAGGCCTTTTCCACCGCGGCCGGGTCGGGGCCGTCGGGGAGGGTGGGCACGTGGACGATCTCGCGGTCCGCGGCCGGGCCGACCTCGAAGAAGGGCATGTAGGCGGGCACCGGCAGCACGATGGCCGAGCCAGGGCGGGTGAGGTGACGCACCGCCAGGGTGACGCCGCGCACCACGTCGGCGACGGGGTGGATGCGGTCGGCGGACGGGCGCCAGGCGTAGTGGTCGGCGTACCAATCGGACGTGGCCCCGGCGAGGTCGGCGACGCTGCGGCGCGGGTAGCCGAAGTACTCGCGGTCGACCGCTTCGCGCACGGCGTCCATGACGGCGGGGCAGGTGGCGGCGTCGGATTCGGCCACCCACAGGGGCAGGACGTCATCCGGGTAGGCGGTCCACTTCAGCGTGCCGCGGGCGCGCAGGGTCTCGATGCTGGGGAAGGTCACGTCAGGCATGCGGGCCACGATACACCCGGAACCGACGAAAGTAGACCGAGGGGTCTATATTGCGCCGGGGGTGGCCCCGCATCACCGCCCGAACAACCTCAGCGCCTCCTCCGCGGCGGGCAGGGCGGCGTCCCGGTCGGCGTCGACCAGGCCGATCCTGCTGCGCCGGTCGAGGATGTCGCCGACGTCGAGCGCGCCCTCGTGCGTGACGAACCACGCGAACTCCGCGCGCACCACGTCGATGCCGGGCGCCACCGGATCCAGCGGCCGCTCCAGGGCGCATGCCGCCACGACCGCCTCGGCCTCCGCACCGTACCTTCGCCCCAGCGATTCGGGCAGCGGCTCCGACGCCGACGCGGGCGACGACGGTCGCCGGATGCGCCCCGACTCGTCGTCTGCGCCCGGCGCTCCGACCAGCGGCAGGTTCGTCGTGAAGCAATCCCGGAAGGCCCCGCCCCGCGCGTCCGCGGCCCCCGACAGCCGTGCGACGATCCCGTCGACCGCCTGCTCCGCCATCAGCCGATACTCGGTCAGCTTGCCGCCGGTGACGGTGATCAGCCCGTCGTCGCCGACGATGATGGCGTGCTCGCGCGACAGGTCCGCGGTGTCGCCGTCGCCGGCGTCGATGAGCGGGCGCAGACCGGCAAAGGCGCCGACGACGTCGTCGCGGGTCAACGGCACGGCCAGAGCCCGGTTGATCACGTCGAGGAGGAAGACGATGTCCGCCTCCGGGACCTCGGGGACGTCGGGGATCGGGCCAGGGGAGGCCTCGTCGGTCAGCCCGATGTACGCGCGGCCGAGTTGAGCCGGCAGCACGAAGCAGAAACGATTGACGCTGCCCGGCACCGGGACGGTCAACGAACCCGTCGGGTTCCCCAGCGTCGCCGCGTCGACGACCAGGTGCGTGCCGCGCGAGGGGCGCACCGAAATGCCGTCGGCCAACTGCCCGGCCCACACGCCCGTGGCATTGACCACCGCTCCGGCGCGCACGTCGATGGTGCGGCCGGAGACGTCGTCGCGGAGCGTGGCTCCCGAGCCCGTCGCCCCGGTGGCGCGGACCTTGGTCAGAACCTTCGCGCCGTGGCCGGCGGCGGTGCGGGCCAGCGCGATGACCAGGCGGGCATCGTCGACGAGCTGCCCGTCGTTGTTGACGAAGCCGAACTTCAGCCCCTCGCGGCGCACCGTCGGGGCCAGTTCGGCCACGCGGCGGGCGCTGACCGTCCGCGACCGCGGCAGCGTCTTCGGCGACGTTCCCGCCGCGGCGCGCAGCAGGTCGCCGAGGAAGAACCCGACGCGGGGGATCAGGCTCTTCGGCGCGACCGAATCGTGGACCGGCACCACCTGCGGCAGCGCCCGGACCAGGTGCGGGGCGGTGACCTCCATGAGCGTGCCGCGTTCGCGGGCCGACCGCATGGCAATGCCGACGTTGCCCGATGCCAGGTAGCGCAGCCCGCCGTGGGCCAGCTTCGACGACCACCTCGACGTGCCGAACGCCAGGTCGTGGGCGTCGATGAGCGTGACGTCCAGTCCGCGCGCCGCCGCGTCCAGCGCGATGCCGGCGCCGGTGACGCCGCCGCCGATGACCAGCAGGTCGGGCCGGTGGCCGGCCTCGAGCTCCGCCCATTCGCGGGCGCGGCGTTCGGCGTTGAGGGCGGTGTCGCTCATCGGGGCTCCTTCGGCGTTTCGCGGGCGGTCGGGTCGGGGAGGGCGTGGCGTGGCGGGGCGGTCGGATCCGGGTGTCGGGTCGGGGCGCCGCCTCGCCGGCGGCACGGAATCGCGCGCACCTATGGCCGGTTACATAACTTACTTAACTGTTACGGCCGTGGGTTAGAGTTGGTCGCATGACCATGTCGCGATCCGTGCACCCCATCATCGCCCCGCCCATGCATCCTTTCCTGTGGGGCACCCCCGATGAGGCGCGCCCCCTCGGCGACGGCTCGCGCGGCCTGCTGTCGGCGATGCTGGGCATCGACGCGGATTCCGGATCCCGGCCGGAGCTCGACGACGTGCGGTTGACCGACTCTTCGCTTTCCGACGCCGACCGGGAGGCGTTGGAGGCCATCGTCGGTGCCGCCGCGGTGTCGACGGACCGCGATCAGCGTGTGGGCCGTGCCCGCGGCAAGTCCTATCTCGACCTGCTCGAGTGGCGGTCCGGCGACGTCGTGGCCGCCCCCGACGCGTGCGTCGCCCCCGCGGACGAGGACCAGGTGCTCGAGGTCCTCGAACTGTGCGCGGAGCGCGGAGTGGCCGTCGTTCCCTTCGGCGGCGGCACGTCCGTCGTCGGCGGCGTGAATCCCGTCCGCGGTGAATTCTCCTCCGTCATTTCGCTGGATCTCGGGAGCTTCCGCGGGGTGGAGGACCTCGACGAGGTCTCCGGTGAGGTGACGTTGGGAGCCGGTTTGACCGGCCCCGAGGCCGAGGAGCTGCTCACGGAGAAGGGCTGGTCCCTCGGGCACTTCCCGCAGTCCTTCCCCTACGCCACCATCGGCGGCTACGCGGCGACGCGCTCGTCGGGACAGGATTCCGCCGGCTACGGGAGGTTCGACGAAATGGTGCGTGCGCTGACCGTCGTTACGCCCACCGGCATCGTCGAAGCGGGCCACGCCGCTCCGGCCTCCGCCGCCGGCCCCGACCTGCGCGAGGTGTTCCTGGGCTCCGAGGGGGCGTTCGGCGTGATCACGAAGGTGCGCGTACGCGTGCACCGCAAGCCGGAGGTCGTGCGCCACGAGGCCTTCCGGTTCCCCGACTTCGCGTCGGGGACGGCCGGGGTCCGCGAAGTCGCGCAGCTGGGGGCCGGGCCGACGGTCATCCGCCTGTCGGACGAGCCGGAGACGATGGTCAATCTCGCGGGGGCGACCGAGTCCATCGGCGAAATGAACATGAACCCCGGATGCCTGTGCATCACCATGTACGAGGGGCCCGCGGGGTCCGACGCCGACGTCGAGGCCCGCATGGCGCGGACCCGCGAGATCCTCGAAGCCAATGGCGGCGAATCCGCCGGCGCCGCCCCCGCCGAGGCGTGGGAGCACGGGCGTTTCGGGGCGCCGGTGCTGCGTGACGCGCTGCTCGACGCCGGCGCACTGTGCGAGACGCTGGAAACCGCCACCGATTGGTCGAACGTCGCCGCGCTGCACGCGGCCGTGGGGGAGGCGGTGACGGAGGCCCTCGCACCGGCTCCGGCGTTCGTCCTGTGCCACATCAGCCACGTCTACCCGACGGGGGCGTCGCTGTACTTCACCGTCATCGGTGCACAGTCCGACGACCCGCGCGGGCAGTGGCGCCGCACCAAGGACGCCGCGTCGCGGGCGATCATCGACGGCGGCGGCACGATCACCCATCACCACGCGGTCGGTGCGGACCACCGCCCGTACCTGGCCGAGGAGATCGGGGAGGTGGGCGTCGCGGTGCTGCGCGGGATCAAATCCGCGATCGACCCCGCCGGGATCATGAATCCTGGCAAACTGGTGCCGTGACGTTTGATCCCGAAAAGTACCCGATGGGGATGACCGAGATCGGCGCGGTCGCGCTGGTCACCAATCCCCGGGCCGGCCATGGCCGGGCCGCGCACGCGGCCGAGCGCGCCATGGCCCGGCTGACGGAGCGGGGGGTGTCCGTGGTCGCGGTGCAGGGGCGCGACGAAGATGCGTCGAAGTCCCTGTTGGCGGAGGTCGCCGCAGATGAGCGTGTCGACGCCCTGGTCGTCGTCGGCGGCGACGGCATGGTCAACCTGGCTCTGCAGGTGCAGGCGGGGACCGGCCTGCCGCTGGGCATCATCCCCGCCGGCACCGGCAACGACCACTCGCGCGAGTACCGGCTGCCCAGCTCCCCGGAAGCCGCCGCCGACGTCGTCGCCGACGGATTCTCCATCACCACGGACCTGGGCCGCATCACCGCCGACGACGGCACCTCCCGCTGGTTCGGCACCGTGATGTGCTCGGGCTTCGATTCGCTGGTCTCCGACCGGGTCAACAAGATGACCTGGCCGCATGGGCGCAGCCGCTACAACCTGGCGATCCTCGCCGAGTTCCTCAACTTCCACGCGCTGCCCTTCCGCATCACGCTCGACGACGGCACGGTGCTCGATGACCCGATGATCCTCGCGGCCTTCGGCAACACCCGCAGCTACGGCGGCGGCATGAAGATCTGCCCGACCGCCGACCATTCCGATGGCCTGCTCGATATCACCGTTATCGGCCGGGCGTCGCGCGCGAAGGCGGCCATGACGTTTTCGAAGGTCTTCACGGGCGAGCACGTCGACGTCGACGAGGTCACCGTCCACCGCACGCCCGCCGCGCGCGTGGAGTTCCTCGGCGTGGGCGGCCATCGCGCCTACGCCGACGGGGACCTGATGGCCACGCTGCCGGTCACCGTCGAGGCCGTGCCCGCCGCCGGCCGCTACATCGTGCCGCGGCCGTAACTGGATGCAACTAGACCGGTCTGTACCGGGCCGGCCCACTGTCGCTGGCCGCAGGTGTCGTCGACCTGGACGGCTCCGCCCCGAAAAGCCCATGAAGCACCCGCACTGCCCCCGCATCGGGGGAGGTGGCGGGCCGATGGGCCGTGATTTTCCGGTGAGGGGTTTACTCCCGGCGCAAAACTAGACTAAGTTGTTCATCAGTCGCCGGGAACGCCCGGCATCCCGCCGGGGAAGGCCCCGGATCCCCGGGCAGGCGCATCGACGAAAGGAGCACCCGATGGTCCACGCGAACATTCATCGTGCGGTTCCGTCGTCGTCGATGTGCAGCTGTCATTCGTCCGCGCCGCGACCGTAGCGCCGGCCCCGAGAGGGCCCCTTCTCCATCGGTCGCCGTGCGGACGTCCTCGTCGAAAAGCGAACGCAGACAGCCGACCACGAACCCCGGAGCCCACCGACATGACCGCCGCACTGGCCACCCCCGCCGCCCACCAGCACGACGCCGCCGATTCCTTCACCTTCGCCGACTACGTGACCCTGTTCGCGTACGACGGCCCCCGCCGCCCGGAGATCCTGGGCAGCGACCTGGTGTCCTGGGTCGACCGGGCGGCGTAGGCCCCCGTCCCGCCCGGCTACACCTCCAGGCCGAACTGCTTCAATCGCTTGCGGTCGGCCGCCGAGGCCGACGCCGTGAGCTTCAGCAGCTCGGCGTAGATGCCGCCGGACACCGCCAGCTCGGCGGGCGAGCCGACCTCGCCGACGCGGCCCTGATCCAGCGTGACGATGGTGTCCACGTTGGAGATCGTGGACAGGCGGTGGGCGATGATGATCGTCGTGCGGCCCTCCATGAGCTTCTCCAGGCCGCGCTGCACCTCGCGCTCGGCCTTGGTGTCCAGCGCGGAGGTCGCCTCGTCGAGCAGCAGCACCGGAGCGTCCTTGAGGATCGCCCGCGCGATGGCCACGCGCTGCTTCTGCCCGCCGGACAGTTTCAGGCCGCGCTCGCCGATGGTGGTGTCGTAGCCGTCGGGGAAGCGGCGGATGAACGCGTCGGCGTTGGCGCGGCGCGCGGCGTCCTCGATCTGTGCGTCGGTGGCGTCGGGGCGGCCGTAGGCGATGTTCTCGCGGATGGTGCCGGAGAACAGCGCCGCGTCCTGGAACACCACGCCGACCGAATTGCGCAGTTCGTCCATGTCGACGTCGCGCACGTCGGCCCCGCAGACCCGCAGCGCGCCGCCGGTCGGCTGGTAGAAGCCGAGGATCAGGTTGACCAGCGTCGACTTGCCGCCGCCCGATTCGCCGACCAGCGCGACCTTCTCGCCGCGGCCGGCGCTGAAGGTCACTCCCTCGAGCACCGGGTTGCCGTCCTCGTAGGCGAAAGTGACGTCGTCGAGGTCTATCACCGGCGAGCCGTCGGCGGGCGGGGCCAGGCGGGCCGGGGCGGTGCGGGCTGCCGCGCCGTCCTCGCCCTCGCTTGACGACGACCCGGCGCTTGCGTTTCCGCCGCCGTCGGTGGCGGCGGCCGCGACGAGTTCCTTCGGCGCGGACGCCTCCGGTTCGAGCGCCATGACGTCGAAGTAGTCGCGGGATCCGGCGACGGCGCGCTGCGCGGCGTCGACGAGGAAGCTCATCATCATCGCCGGCTGGCGGGCCATGTTCACCAGCTGGATGAGCATGACCATGGTGCCGATGGTGAAGTCGCCGTGGAGCGTGCGCAGGAACAGCAGCAGGTAGATGCCGAAGAAGATGAGGTTCAGCAGGCCGCCGCGCAGGGCGTCCATGCGGTGCCACCACGACGACTGCTCGCGGGTCAGGCCCACGGTGCGGTCGTAATGGCCGGCGAAATCATCGACCTCGCGGACCTCGGCGGTGAAGGAGCGGACGACCTTGACCTGGCCGACGACCTCGGCGAACCTGCCGCCGGCGATGTCGACGTGCTCGTTCTTCTTGCCTTCGATCTTCTGCCAGCGCTTCGACGTCAGCGTGGTCAGCCACATGTAGGTGGGGAAGACCGTCGCCAGCAGCAGCGCCAGCGGCCAGTAGTGCCAGCCGGTGATGCCGAGCACCGCGAAGACGGTGAGCAGCATGGGGAAGAAGTTGTTCGAGAACGACTGCAGGAACTGGGTGACGTTGGTGATCGACCGTTCCAGGCGGGCGATGATGGTGCCCGTGACCTGGTCGTCGAAGTAGCGCTGCGGCAGCGACAGGAGCTTGGCGAAGTAGCGGGTGGACAGGATCTCGCGCATGCGGGCGGTCATCACGTCGCCGAGGTAGCCGCCGATGTTGTGCACGACGGTCTGCACCAGGTCCGCGATGAGCAGGCCGATGGCCAGCCAGACGATCGCCGTGACCGCGCGGGCGACCGTGTCCGGGTCGCCGGCGCCGATGGCGTCGACGATGGTGTCCGTGGCGTCGCGGATCAGGAAAGGGCTGACCAGCGAGGCGATCGCGGTGCCGATCGAGCTGATGACGATGCCCACGTAGAAGGGCCACAGCACCTTGGTGGTGCCGAGGATCCTGGCGAGATAATTCACGGGAGGGCTCCTGTCGGGGGTGGAGGCAGGCGGGGCATTGATCCGGGAACCGGCCCAGGGGCGGGTGCGGGGGTTGCCGCGCGGCCGCGAACGGCCAACCCCATATAACCCGGGCCCGGTGAAGGGTATTCCCTCGGGCCGGGTGATGCCCGGCACCCGGGAGTCAGATCTTCGCCTTCGCCGCCCTGAGCCCGTTGAGGATGACCACCACTTCCGCGACTTCGTGGATGAACACCACCGCCGCCAGGCCGAGGACGCCGGTCAGTGCCAGCGGCAGCAGCCCCACGATGATGAGCAGGGACAGGCCGATGTTCTGCTCCATGATCCGGCGGCCGCGGCGGGCATGTTCCAGAGCCTTGGGCAGCAACCGCAGGTCATGGCCGGTGAACGCAACGTCGGCGGACTCGACGGCGGCATCGGAGCCGGTGGCGCCCATGGCGATGCCGATGTCGGCCGAGGCCAGCGCGGGCGCGTCGTTGATGCCGTCGCCGATCATGGCGACGCCCTGGCCGCGGCCGTGCCCGGCGGCGGCCAGCTCCGTCACGGCATCGGATTTGTCGCGCGGGGCCAGTTCGGCGCGGACGTCGCCGATGCCGGCCTGCTTTGCCAGCGCATGCGCGGCACGGCGGTTGTCGCCGGTGAGCATGGTGACGCCGATGCCGGCGCGCTCGAGTGCGGCGACGGTCTCGGCGGCTTCGGGGCGCAGTTCATCGCGCACGGCGATGATGCCCGCGGGTTCGCCGTCCCGGTGGACCACGACCACGGTGTTGCCGTCGGCTTCGAGCCGGTGCACCTCGTCGCGGAGATCGCCGGGGTCGAGGTTGCGCGGGCTGCCGACGGCGATGGCCGTGCCCCCGACGGTGCCCGTCAGTCCCGTGCCCGCACGTTCCCGCACATCGACCGCGATCGGGGGTTCGGTGGTGGCCGCTCGTTCGGCCGCATCGACTCGTTCGGTGGCGCCGTCGGCCCCGGGTGTTCCGGCCTCCCGTCGGAGAGCTCCCGCCGTGATGGCGGCGGCCAAGGGGTGCGTCGAATGCCGTTCCAGGGCCGCCGCACAGTCCAGGACGTCATCGGCGGTGACGCCCCGCTCGCGCATGGGCTTCGACGCGATGGCGGCGGTGACCGTCGGTTCGTTGCGGGTCAGGGTGCCGGTCTTGTCGATGGCGACGCGGCCGATCGCGCCGAGCCGCTCGAACGCGGCACCGGACTTCACCACGACGCCGAAGCGGCTGGCCGCGCCGATGGCCGAAATCACGGTCACCGGCACCGAAATGGCCAGCGCGCACGGGGAGGCGGCCACCAGCACCACCAGGGCCCGGGTGATCCACTCGACCGGATCGCCGAGCAGGGAACCGATGATCGCCACGACCGCCGCCAGCACGAGCACGCCGGGCACCAATGGCCGGGCGATGCGGTCGGCGATGCGGGCGCGGTCGCCCTTCTCCGCCTGGGCGTCCTCGACCAGGCGCACCACGGCGGTCAGGGAATTGTCGTCGCCGGGCGCGGTCGCCGTCACCGTCATCGGGGCGCCGACCGCGATGACGCCGGCCATGATCTCGTCGCCGGCGGCGACCTCGACCGGGATCGACTCGCCCGTCACGGACGAGGAATCGACGGTGGCGTGGGCGTCGTCAAGCAAAGAATCCGTGGGCACCCGCCCACCCGCGGGCACCGCCAACCGCATGCCGGGACGGATCTCGCGCGCGGGGATGGTGCGGCGCGAACCGCAATCCGGGTCGATCACCGTCGCCGTGTCGGGGATGAGGGAGAGCAGCGAACGCAGGCCGCGGCGGGCGCGGTCCATCGCCTTGTCCTCGAGAGCCTCCGAGATGGAGTACAGGAACGCCAGGGCCGCGGCCTCGGCGACGTACCCGAGGAGGACGGCGCCGATGGCGCTGATGGTCATGAGCAGACCGATGCCGAGGCGGCGATGCCGGAACAGGCCGGTCAGCGCGCCGGGCACGAACGTCGACGCGCCGAGCAGCAGCGCGAGCCAATACAGCGCCGGCGAGGCGACGCCGGCGGCCGAGTCGGGCAGCGTCCACGCGCCGCCCAGCGTCGCCGACGAGGCGGATTCGGCGGCGTCGGGGGCCGCGAGGCCGATCAGGAACGCCGCGACCAGTGCGACGCCGGAGAACACCGGGACGAGGACCTCCCGATCGCACCACCAGGGCGTGGGCGGGGCCTCCGGCTCGGAGAAGTCCGTGGGTTCGGGGGCAACGTGCGAGCAGCCGCAGGCCGAGGTCATCGGACGGTCTCCTCGGTTGCGGGTTCGGCCTCGGGCTCGGGCTCGGACCCGGGGTCGGCGTCGGCGTCGGCGGTGGTGCTCGCGTCGCAGCAGCCCTCCACCGGGCAGGACGGGTCGAGGCAGGGGGCGTCGGCGTCGACGGCGAGCGTGACGTCCAGGAGATCGTTGAGCGCCTTGCGCAGGTGCGGATCGGCGATGTCGTACCGGGTCCGGCGGCCTTCCGGGGTGGCGAAGATGATGCCGCAGTCCTTCAGGCACGCAAGGTGGTTGGAGACGTTGGTGCGGGTCAGCTCCAGATCGTCGGCCAGGGCGCCGGTGTAGGCGGGGCCGTCGAGGAGCGTCATGAGGATGCGCGATCGCGTCGGATCGGCCATGGCGCGGCCGAGGCGGTGCATGACGTCGAGACGCGGGGCAATGGTCAGCATGTGCTGACCATAACACCCGTCAGT
>DGYFI06202__coassemble_562_pt1 | contig 24512 bp, 27 predicted proteins | sample DGYFI06202__metabat2_high_PE_027 | metagenome-assembled genome bin DGYFI06202
CACGCTGGACATCGATGACGCGCCGGGCGGATTCACCGTCACGGCGACGCTGCCGGAGGGATGAACGGGAAGAGTGGGATGAGCGGGATAAACGGCGTGAGCGATGAGAGCGGCATCGGCCGCATGGGCGGGCCGAAGCAGCCGGAGTCCGGCGTCATCCGCGTCGGCCTGGCGGACGACCAGATGCTCGTGCGGGCGGGGTTCGCCATGGTCGTCGATTCGCAGGATGACATGGAAGTCGCCTGGCAGGTCGACGACGGCGCTGCGGCAGTGGAAAGGGTTACCGGGGAAAGCGGGACCGGCGGGGCCGGGGAGTCTCGCGTTGACGTGCCGGACGTGATTCTCATGGACATCCGCATGCCGGGTCTGGACGGCATCGAGGCGACGCGGCGCATCGCCGCCGCCGGGGGAGCTTCCGACGGGCGCGGTGGTGGGGCGGGCCCTCGCATCCTGGTGTTGACCACCTTCGACGTCGACGAATACGTCACCGGGGCCATCGCCGCCGGTGCGTCCGGGTTCCTGCTGAAGGATGCCGCTCCCGAGGATCTGCTTGCCGCCATCCGCGACGTTGCGGCCGGTGATTCGGCGTTGTCGGCGCGCTCGGCGGCGCAGCTGATCGCGCAGGTGCGGCCGATGCTCGGCGAAGGAGGGGGCGGTGAAAGGGGGCGCGGTGAAGGACGGGGCGGTGATGGGCGGCGCGGTGAAGGATGGGGCGGTGAAGGATGGGGAACGGAGGCGTCGTCAAGCGAACCGGCCGGCCAGGTGCGGGTCCGCGATGACCTGCCCGACCCGATGACCCTGCGTGAAGAGGAAATTCTGCGGCTGATCGCGCTCGGGCGGACCAACGCGGAGATCGCGGCGGAGCTGTACATCGCGATGCCGACCGTGAAGACCCACGTCGGGCGGATCCTGATGAAGACCGGCGCCCGCGACCGCGTCCATGCGGTGCTGTTCGCGCTGAGCACCGGGCGCGTCGGCGTGGGGGAACTGGGGTAGCGCCGCTGTGCCGGCCGGTGCTGGAGCAGTGCCACTGTGCCGACCGAGGCTGGGGTAGTGACAACTTGCTGGGATGGGATCGAACACATGATCCCCTCACTGCGTTCCCTTTGGTCCCCTCGCTGGGTTCGGAAAAGTACAACGACGGGTGTAGTGGACGGGGTTGGCGCAGCGCAAGTGCGTTATTGTGTCACTTCGCTTGTGTGTCACCGGTTGCCGCCCAGGGTGGGCGGCGCCTCGAAAATATAAGCGATTTCGGGTGGCGGGGGAGCGGTGCTCTCGTTATTGTGGGGTCATGACCAGTCCAGCGGGGTGCGCCACGGATTTGCTTGCGGCGATTGCGGATCTGTCGCGGGCGGTGGAGGTGGCCTGCGGTGGGTGGGAGCGGTTGTCGCGCGATCAGCGTGAGGACGCCTACCTGGAGTTGGAGCGGGCGCGCAAGAAGCTGGCGATCGTCGATGCGCAGTATGTCCAGGCCCGCAATGAGGACCTGTGGTGTTCGGATGCGCGGTTGCCGGCGTCGTTGGCCAAGCGCCAGCGGATCAGCAAGGCCGAGGCCAGGCGGCGGCGTGCGGTGGTGCGGCGGTTGCAGCCGGATTATCAGCGGTTGGGTGTCAAGGGCAATGAGGGGTTCATGCCGTGCGTGCGGGACAAAGTCGCCGCCGGTGTCATTGGTGCCGATGCGGTGGAGAAGATTGACCGGGTATTGCGGAGTTTTCCCGCCCATGTGCATGCGGAGCTGACTGCGGCGGCGGATCCGCATATCGCGGAGTTGGTCGAGCATGTCGATGTTGATGATTTGGATGCGTTGGCTCCGATGTTGCGGGCGTTGTTGGGCATCGATGATCCGTATACCGATGCTGATCGCCAGCGGGCTCGTGGGGTGCGGGTGGGTGCGCAGGGCCATGATGGGATGAGTCGGATTTCGGGGCGGTTGACGCCGCATTTGGCGGCGTTGGTCAAGCGGTTGGCTGCTGATCATGCGGGGCCGGGGGATTTGTTGGCTGATGGTGTCGTCGATGATCGGGATCCGGCGCAGCGGTTGCATGATGCGGTGGAGGCGGCGCTGGCGGCTGGGTTTGGTCGTGGTGTGGGGCCGGCCGGTGATGGGTGGGGGCCCGGTGAGCCTGACCCTGACATTGACGCTGTCCCCGAACCCGAGCCCGAGCCTGGGCCGAATGCCGGTGCTCTCAGCGAGGTCGAGCTGGACGGCATAGCTGGGGCCGCAGCCGAACCTGACTCTGAGCTGGAGCCTGAGCGGGACGCCGGGTGCGCTGTGGGCGGTGACGGTGTTGTGGGGTCGGTGCCGTTGGTGGACCCGGATTTCGCTGCCGGGGCCGATACGTACCTTGCCGATCATCCACCGGGCACGAAGGGCAGACCGCGGTCGGGTGATCGGTCGCATCGGCGTGGACGGTTGCAGCCGGCGCGGGGGACGACGTCGGTGGTTGTGGTGGCCACGTTGGAGCAGGTGGCGTCGATGACGGGGATGGCGTCGACGGATACCAATGTGCAGATGTCGGTGCGGGCGGCGATTGAGCAGTGTGATGCGGGGAATCTGTTTTTCCAGGTGTTGGGGTTCAAGCATGAGTCGTTGTTCTTGGGCAGGTCGAATCGTCGTGGGTCGATGGCGCAGTATTTGGCGTTGTTGGGGGAGGAGGGGATGAGTTCGGCGCCGTCGTCGTCGGCGCCGGCGGCGAGGTGTCATGTGCATCATTTGGTTAATTGGGCTGCTGGTGGGGATACGGATCTGCCGAATTTGACGTTGGTGGATCCTGCCACGCATGGGCGTGTGGATGATGCTCGGCGGGATCCGGACAAGTGGTGGTCGCGGGCGGGTGTGGGGCCGGATGAGCCGAGGGTGGTGTGGATTCCTCCGGAGTCGATGGATCCGCAGCGCGCGCCCGGGGAGAATCGGCATCCGGCGGGGTGGGACAACCCGGGGCGGAGGTTGCGGCGGGAAGCGAAGAACAAACGGGAAACGGAAGCGCAGGAGAGGAGAGCGCGGGAGAGGAGGAAGAATCAGGGGCAGGGGGACGACCGGGAACACGGGGAGGGACGAGCGTAGGGGGACGACCGGTAATCGGAGGAAGTCCGAGCTCAAGGGGACGGCCGACCGCAGGGGGGGGGCGGCCGGAACACGGGGCATGGCGGAAGCCTGCGCCCGCGCCACCTGATACCGCGGTATGACCGGTGGGCTCGAATTGCTCCGCCGAAACCATCCCGTGGGGCGATTTGATTCACCGCCGTTCCGACGAGCATGAAGTCATGTTCGAAATCAAGAATCTGACCAAGTCCTATGGCCGGCACCGCGTCGTCGAGGACCTCACCTTCGATGTCCCCGACGGCACCGTGACCGGTTTCCTCGGCCCCAACGGATCCGGCAAGTCCACGACCATGCGCTGCATGCTCGGCCTGGACAAGATCGACCGCGGAGAAGCCCTCGTCGACGGCCGCCCGCTGGCCGGCTACCGCGCACCCGCCCGCATCGTCGGCGCGATGCTCGACGCCGGGTGGATGAACCCAAAGCTCACCGCCCGCGGCCACCTGATCGCCGTCGCCCGCGGCGCCGCCATCGACGCCGCCCGCGTCGACGAATGCCTTGCCCTCGTCGGCCTCGAATCGGTCGCCGGCAAGCGCATCGGTGGCTTCTCCCTGGGCATGAAGCAGCGTCTCGGTCTCGCCACCGCGATGCTCGGCAACCCGGCGCATCTCGTCCTCGACGAACCCGTCAATGGCCTCGACCCCGACGGCATCCGCTGGATCCGCCGCACCATCCGCGGGTTCGCCGACGAAGGCCGCTCGGTCCTGGTCTCCTCCCACCTGCTGTCCGAGATGGAGGTCACCGCCGACCGGCTGGTGATCATCGGCAAGGGCCGCCTGATCGGGGAATGGGACAAGGCCGAGCTTCTCGACGGCCACGCCAACCTCGAAGAGGCCTACTGGTCCGTCGCATCCGAGCACGCCGAATACGGCAGCCGCGGCGAATACGGCACCCCGGCCGTGGCATAAAACGACGACGCATCAACATCCGACCGAGCGAGCAACCTCAGGAGAACACGACATGACCACCGCGCCGAACAGCCAATCCACTGCCGACAACCAAGCCACGGGCACAACGCACTCCATGGCGGCTCCCCACTCAACATCCGACACACAATCCACGGCCACCGCCGATGGAAACCGCCCGACCCCCACGGTCGCGGCTTCGGGCGGCCCCGTCCCAGGATTCGTCGACCTGCTGCGCTCCGAGCTCGGCCGCCTGATCAACCTGCGGTCGACGTGGTTCTACGCGGTGGCGATCCTCGCGTTCATCGTCGGCCTCCCCGTGATGATGTGGGCCGTCACCCAGGGCGGCCCCGCCGAATTCAGGTACGAACCGAACTTCGCCCAGGTTCTCATCGGCAACGACATGGCGGTGCTCATCGCGATCATCTTCGCCGCCGCCGGGTCGTCGTCGGAGATCTCGGGACGCAGGGTGGCGTTCGGCTACCTCTCGTCGAACAGCCGCACCGGGGTGCACGTCGCCCGGATGTGCGCCCAGGTGCTGATCGTCGCCGCGATCCTGCTCATCGGGTTCGTCGCCGCAGCCGGTTTCCTCGCCGTCGTCGGCGCACTGATCCCGGAGGGCCCCGGGCTCGCGTTCACCATGATCGGCCTCGCCCTGCTCTGGACCGCCATCGGCTCGGCCGTCGGCATGCTCATCCCCTTCACCGCCGCAGCCGTCGGCGTGCCGCTGGCCTGGATGCTGGTGGTGGAAGTCGGGGTGAGCAGCGTGCCGCTCGAGTTCCTGCAGACCCTGACCAAGTACCTGCCGTGGATCTCCACCCGGCAGCTCAGCGACATGATGGACATCGGCGTATCCGACCTCCATGCCGGCGTCGTGCTGGCCGCCTGGTCGATCGCGGTCATCGGCGCCGGCCTCGTCCTCGCCCGCCGCCGCGACGTGAAGTAGCCGCGGCCGCCGCACGCCGAAGGCCCGCCTCCCACCCGGGACGCGGGCCTTTCGGGCGGGCCCTTCTTTCGGGCTTGACGACGGCCGCCGCCTACCCCAACGGCCGGGCCTTCTCGATCTCGGCGATGCGCGCCATGCGCTCGTCATCGCCGCCGCGCACGATGACCGCCGCCCCACCGACGGACCACGCCGCCAACACCGAACGGATCCACTCGTCGGCGCTGGGGCCACCGGACCAACCACCGGAAATCACCCGGGCGCCGTCGTCCAGGCCGACCGCCCCCGCGACATCCTTGGCGCGGGCGCCGAGTTCCTCGGGCGCCGCACCGTCGAGAAGCACCTGCCCCGCCTCCGGCCCCATGCCGATGTACGCATCCGGATGCAGCCGTACCTCCGGCCCGAAATCGACCACGCCCGGCGGAATCTCGCCGCCGGTTTCCACGACGCCGCGGCCGAAGACGTCATCGGTCACCGCCGCCAGGTACGCGTCGGGAAACTTCTCCTCCCACTCCGACAGCTTCCCGACGCTGGTGAACACCACCAACGGGTCCTCGTCGCTGAGCTCGATGCCCGCCCGCTCGGCACCGACGACGATGCACGCGGCCTGCCAAATCGGCGGCAGATCGATCCAGGCGGAATCCCCGGGGTCGAGGTCGAATTCGTCGTGAAGCATGTTCGCGATCTTCGAGGCCCAGTTGTCCAGCGTGATGGCGCTCAGATCGGTGCGGCCACCGGTGGTTTCGTCGTAACAGGTCAGGCGGGGGACGGAAGGGTCGGCGGCGAGGAGTTCCTTGAGCAGTTCCACGACACCCCAGGGTAGCGGCGAACGCGATCCTGGCGGCGGGGTCGAGGGGAGAGTGGGGAGTGGAGCCGGAGGCCGCGGTGCGGGGCGGCTGCAGCTACCCCAGCAGCACCGCAATGACGAGCACCACCGGCACGCAGGCCAACGTGGTCACCACCGCCGAATCGCGGGCCTGCACCGTGCCGCGGCCGAAGCGCGACGAGAAGGTGTAGACGTTCTGCGCGGTCGGCAGCGCGGCGATGACCACCGCCGCCAACAGCGCGTGGCCCTCCATGCCCAGCAGCACCGACGCGATGAACCACGCCGCCAGCGGCTGCCCGAGGTTCTTCAGCAGCGACGACACCAGAATCGCCCGCCTCGGCGCCGTGCCCTTGCGCAGCACCGTCGTGCCGTGCAGCCCGATGCCGAACGCCAGCAGCGCCATGGGCACGGCGGCTTGGCCGAGGAGGCCGATGGGGGAGGACAGGACCGTCGGCAAGCCATTCGGCAGCGCACCCGCCGCGAGGCCGAGGGCCGCGCCGACGAAGATCGGGTTCCGCAGCGGCGTCATCAGCGTGCGGCGGATGTCGAGCCTGCCGTGCCGGGACGTGAGCACGTCGAGGATGGTCAGGCAGATCGGCGCGTAGATCGCGATCTGGAAAATCAGCGCCGGCACGATCGCCGTCGCATCGTGGAGCACGGCCGTCGCGATGGGAATGCCCAAATTGGCGACGTTGTTGTAGCTCGCCGACATCGCGCCGACCACCCGCTCCGGACCCCGCTGCCCCACGAGGGGCTTTGCGACGAGGAAGTAGATCACCGCGATCGTCAGAGCCGAACCGGCCGCGACGACGAACGCCTCGCCCAACGCGGAGCCGGCGTCCGCCGTCGACAGGGTGTGCAGCAGCATGCACGGCATGGCCACCCAATAGACGACCATGTTCAGCGCGTAGCCGCCGTTCTTGCCCAGCACCCCGCCACGGCCGACGAGCCAGCCGATCGCGATGATCAGCGCCACCGAACCGAAGCCGGTGAGGATCTCCGTGAGATCGGGCATGGGGCGGCGCCTTTCGGATGGGGGTAGTGCGGGGAAGTGGTGTTGGGTCATGGGCGGGGCCGACCTCCGAGCATAAGAAAACGGACCCGGTCGCCTCCCATCGGGGAGGGGATCGGGTCCGTTTACGCTGTCATCGCATGTTCATCGTCATGCGGCCAGCGCTGGAATCAGCCTTGCGGCGGGTGTTCGATTGATCGGCTTCCCGCCGACCAGCCGATTTAGCGGCTGGTGAACGGCAGGAGGGCCATCTCGCGGGCGTTCTTGACCGCGGTGGCGACCTGGCGCTGCTGCTGCGGGGTCAGGCCGGTCACGCGACGGGAGCGGATCTTGCCCCGGTCGGAGATGAACTGACGCAGCAGGTTGATGTCCTTGTAATCGACCTTCTCAACGCCGGCGGCCTTGAGCGGGTTCTTCTTCGGGCGGCGGGACTGCTCCATCCGCGCCTTCTTGTTGCCGTGGTTGCGCTTCATGTGAGTGTCTCCCTCTTACCAGCTGGACTTACGGACGCCCGGGAGCTCGCCACGGTGGGCCATCTCACGGACGCGGACGCGGGACAGGCCGAACTTGCGCAGGTAACCACGCGGGCGGCCGTCGGCGGCGTCACGGTTGCGGACGCGGACCGGGGAGGCGTCACGGGGCTGACGGTTCAGCTCGTACTGCGCCTCGGCGCGATCCTCGTCGGAGGTGTTCGGGGACTTGATGATGGCCTTGAGCTCAGCGCGACGCTCCGCGTAGCGGGCGACGATCTCCTTGCGCTGCTCGTTCTTGGCGATCTTGGACTTCTTGGCCATGAGTTAGCGCTCCTCGCGGAATTCGACGTGCTTGCGGGCGATCGGATCGTACTTCTTCAGCGTGATGCGATCGGGGTTGTTCCGCTTGTTCTTCCGCGTGACGTACGTGTACCCCGTACCCGCGGTCGACTTCAGCTTGATGATGGGACGAATGTCATTACGTGCCATTTAGATCTTCTCCCCACGGGCGCGGATCTGCGCCACAACGGCGTCGATGCCGAGCTTGTCGATGGTCTTGAGACCCTTCGGGGACACCGTCAGAGTGATGGTGCGACCCTCGGAGGCGAGGTAGAACTTCTTGCGCTGCACGTTGGGGTTCCAACGGCGTGAGGTGCGCCGGTGCGAGTGGGAGACGGTCTTGCCGAAGCTCGGCTTCCGTCCCGTGACCTGGCAAATCGCCGACATGGGCTTTCCTTTGCTTCCTAGCCGCCCATCTGCCGGCAGCAACGCGCCGCACCGGGGCCAGAATCGCGGGTTCCCCTCCTGCTCGTGGTGCTTTCCGTGCGGGTCACGGTGGGCGGTTACGTGCGTGAACACTGCTTAGGTGCTCGGAGGGGAGTGCTCTTCTTCATCCGGGGCGCCGTCGTGCCAGGGCACTGGGCGTCAAACGAATAAACAGACAACAGCGAGGGTTTACCCTACAGGCCGGGTCCGCCGGATTCCTAATCGCCTGGGAGTGACCGTATTTGCCCCGGCCGCGAAACGCGTTTTTCCTTATGGGCGCCGCTGCGTGTAGGGTGCTAGAGGTTCATCGCCCTTGTCGTGGCGATGTTGCACGCATACGAACCCAACTCGGGCACGATCCGGGCCCGGTGCGATCCCATGATGCACGCCGCTCAACGCGTCGTAAAGCAAGGGGCCGCAACCCATGACGCCCGGAAGCGACCCGTAGTTCAATCCTGAGGGAATCGAAAGCATGAAGAAGGACATCCACCCCGACTACCACCCGGTGGTCTTCCAGGATGCGGGCACGGGCACTCAGTTCCTGACCCGTTCCACCGCAACTTCCGGCCGTACCGTCCAGTGGGAGGACGGCAATGAGTACCCGCTCATCGTCGTCGACGTGACCTCCGAGTCGCACCCGTTCTGGACCGGCGCCCAGCGCGTCATGGACACCGCGGGCCGCGTCGAGAAGTTCCAGCGTCGTTACGGCAACCGCGTTCCGCGCCGTACCAAGAAGAACTAAGAAGGAGGGTAAACCCACATGGCAGTCCCCAAGCGCCGCATGTCGCGGGCCAATACCCGCGCCCGTCGTTCCCAGTGGAAGGCCGACAATGTCGCCCTCCAGGAGGTCAAGATCGATGGCCAGGTGCACATGGTGCCCCGTCGCCTCGTGAAGGCCGCCCAGCTCGGCCTGGTCGACGTCAAGCAGTTCTAGTCGCCCGGCTTTCAGCTGGCACGGTCTTCATCGACCGAGTCTCTTGGCCGGCAACGGCCGCAACCGAAAGGCCCGCTTTCCCTCCGGGGGAGCGGGTCTTTCGGCGTTCCCGGGTTTTCGCGGGGCACTCTCAGCGCCGACTCAGCCGTTCACGGCACAATGGGGACATGAAGATTTTGGTGGTGGACGACGATCAGGCCGTGCGCGAATCCCTGCGGCGGTCGCTGACGTTCAACGGGTACACGATCGACCTCGCCGAAGACGGGGAGCAGGCGTTGGCGAAGATCTCGTCGGATCGCCCCGACCTGGCGATCCTCGACGTCATGATGCCCAAGCTCGACGGCCTGGACGTGTGCCGCCGGCTGCGCAGCGAGGGCGACGACTTGCCGGTGCTCATGCTCACCGCGCGCGATTCGGTGTCGGAGCGCGTGTCCGGGCTCGACGCCGGCGCCGACGACTACCTGCCCAAGCCCTTCGCGCTGGAGGAGCTGCTGGCCCGGGTGCGTTCGCTGCTGCGCCGTGCCGCGTTGGAGCCGACCACCAGCCAGGACCCGGTGACCCTGCAGTTCGAGGACCTCAGCCTCGACCCCGACACCCGCGAGGTGTTCCGCGGCGAGCGCGCCATCAGTCTGACGCGCACGGAGTTCGCCCTGCTGGAGTTGCTGATGAACAACCCGCGCCGCGTGCTGTCGCGCACGTCGATCCTCGAGGACGTGTGGGGCTACGACTTCCCGACCTCCGGCAACGCGCTGGAGGTGTACATCGGGTATCTGCGCCGCAAGACCGAGGCCGACGGCGAGTCGCGCCTCATCCACACCGTCCGCGGCGTCGGCTACGTCCTGCGGGAGACCGCGCCGTGATCCTGCGCCGCCATCGCGGCGCCGGGCAGTCCGCATCCGCGGATTCGCTTTCCGACGTCGACGGTAACGCGCCGGCCGCGGAGTTCCCCGACGGCGTCGGCCCCGACGACGGACGCTCCGGCGGCGCCACCGTGGTCGGGGCACCGGAGAAGCCGGGCCGGATCGGCCGGGCCGGCAAGAACGGCAAAACCGGCAAATCCGGGTGGGGTTCGAAGAAGGCCGGGCCGTCGCCAAGCGAGGACGAGGAATTCGACCGGGCCTTCAACTCCGGGTTCGGCCACCGGCTGTCGCTGCGCTGGCGGCTGACGCTGCTCACCGCGCTGATCGTGGCCGCCTCCGTGGGCCTGATGACGCTGGCGGCGTTCGTGACCGTGCAGGCGACGCTGTACCGCGAGGTCGACGACAACCTGAAGACGCAGGCCACGCAGCTGCTCAACTCGCCCTACGCGTCGGAGTTCGCCATCGAGCCGATCGTGACGGCGGATTCGCTGAAGATCCTCAACCCGGATCTCGACGCGATGTTCTTCGCCCGCGAAAGCGTCACCGGTCGTGGCGGCACCATCAACATCGGTGGCCCCGAATGGGCGGTGATCAGCGGAAACCGCATGGAATCGCTGCGCACGGACGAGTTCAGCAACAAGCGGATCTACGCCATCCACGACCCGTCGGGGGCGACGCTGGTGCTCGCGCACAGCCTCGAATCGACCAATGCCGTGCTGCGGTCGCTCGGCGGCGTGCTGTTCGTGATTTCGGCGATCGGCGTGTTCTTCGCCGCGGCGGCCGGCATCACCGTGGCCACCGCGGGCCTGCGCCAGGTGGCGCGGCTGCGCAGGGCCGCCGACCGCATCGCCGAAACCGACGAGCTGCGGCCGATCCCCGTGCACGGGCAGGACGAGCTGGCGCGGTTCACGCGAAGCTTCAACGAGATGCTGGCGGCGCTGCAGGCCTCGCGCATCAAACAGACCGAACTGGTCGCCGATGCCGGCCACGAGCTGAAGACCCCGCTGACGTCGCTGCGCACCAACGTGGAGCTGCTCATGATGGCATCGCGGTCGGGTGCGGCGATTTCCGCGAAGGACCGCGAGGAGCTCGAGGCCGACGTGATCGCCCAGATCGAGGAGCTGTCGACGCTGGTCGGCGACCTCGTGGACCTGGCGCGCGAGGACGGGCCGCAGCAGGTGATCGAGGAGGTCGACGTGGTCGACGTCATCGAGACCTCGCTGGAACGGGTCGAACGGCGCCGCCCGGACGTGACGTTCATTCTCAAGCTCAACGACTGGTTCCTGTACGGCGACCCGGCCGCGCTGGGACGTGCGGTGCTCAACCTCATGGACAACGCCGCGAAGTGGTCGCCGGAGGGTGGCACGGTGCGCATCAATCTGCGCCCGGTGTCGGAGGATCTGGTGGAGCTCACCGTCGCGGATTCCGGGCCGGGCATCCCGGAAGAGGACCGGGCCAAGGTGTTCGAGCGGTTCTACCGGGCAATCCAGTCCCGGTCGATGCCGGGCTCGGGGTTGGGGCTGGCGATCGTCAAGCAGGTCATCGCCCGCCATGGCGGCACCATCGCCGTGGAGGAGTCCGAGGACGGCGGCGCCCTGATGCGCGTGCGCATGCCGGGCTCCGCGCAGCGGTCCGCCGCGCCGGTCCTCGACGCGTAGGCCGCCGCCGCGGGGCACCCGGCGAGGCGGGCCCGAATCGGCGGAAATGCGAAGTTCGCCAAGTTCATGGACGCCACGCAGAAGGTTCTCAGCGTTCTGTCAGATCGGGGAGGCATGGTTACCTCCATGACGAACAACGATCCCCGGTGGAATTGGGGGACCGGCGGCGACGCCCGTCCCGAGCGCGACGACGCACAGTCTTCTCCATCGGGGCTTTCGGGTTATCCGGGCCATCCCGGGCAGCCCGGGCAATCCGGGCATTCGGGGCATCCGGGGCATCCGGGGCAGCCCGGCAATCCCGCTAACACCGGGCAGTTCGGTGCGGTCGGTGCAGCCGGTTTCGGTGGCGGCCCCGCCGGTGCGACCGGTTTCGGTGGTGGCCCCGGCGCCCCTGCGGGCCCCGGCGGTCCGGGTGGCCACGGAGACCCGCGCGCCGAGCAGCAGGGCGGCGCGAAGAAGGCGAAGGGCCTCGGCGCGCTGGGCATCGCGGCGCTGATGCTGGGCTCCGCGGCGGTCGGCGGTGCGACGGGCGCGATCGTGACCAACGGTTCGTCGGGGTCTCCGGGGACGGAGGAATCGTCGAACGTCACCAATGCCCTCGAGGAGCCCGGTGCCGCGCGCGACGAGCCCGCGCCGGAGGGGTCGATCGAGGCCGCGGCGCAGGCGGCGTTGGACAGCGTGGTGTCCATTCAGGTGACCACGCCGCGCGGCGCGGGGTCCGGATCGGGGTCGATCCTGTCCTCCGACGGCCTGATCCTGACCAACCAGCACGTCGTCGCCGAAGCAGACCAGCCCGGGTCGCGGATGACCGTGCTGCTCAACGACGGCACGTCGCATCCGGCCGAGTACGTCGCCGGCCATGGCCCCAGCGACATTGCGGTGATCAAGGTCGCCGGCGTCAACGATCTGCGCCCGATCTCGCTGGGCGATTCGTCGAAGGTGGCGGTCGGCCAGGAAGTCGTGGCCGTCGGTTCGCCGCTCGGCCTGACGTCGACGGTGACGTCGGGCATCGTGTCGGCCCTCAACCGCCCCGTCGGGGTGTCCGGCGAGGGCGGCGAGTCCACCGTCATCGACGCGATCCAGACCGATGCCGCGATCAACCCGGGCAACTCCGGCGGCGCCCTGATCGACCTGGACGGCAACCTCATCGGCGTGCCCAGCGTCATCGCCTCCAACGGCGGTTCGGGCCAGCAGGCCGGCAGCATCGGCCTCGGTTTCGCCATCCCGGTCAATCAGGCCCGCCGCATCGCCGACGAGCTGATCGCCGAGGGGTCGGTGAAGATGCCGGCCATCAACGCGGCCATCGACACGCGGTCGCCTCTGCCGGGTGCGCTGGTCGGCGACGTCACGCCCGGGGGTGCGGCGGAGCGAGGGGGCTTGCGGGCCGGAGATTTGATCGTGAAAGTAGATGATCGCAGGGTCGACTCCGGTGTCGCTCTGATTGCCGCGATCAGGTCGCGGGCGGTCGGCGATACTGTCACACTGACCGTGACGGACGAAGAAGGGCGCGGCGAGCGCACCATCGACGTCACGCTGGAGGCCGCCGGGGAGTGATCCCGGGCGTCCACCGGAACGTGGCCGGAGCACGGCCGGATCTCCCCGCCCGGCGAAGGGCCGGGGCGGTCGTCGATTGCCCGCGAGGGCAGGCCCATGAGGGCATTGGAACGCGAGAAGGATTGTGCGACATGGGTGAATTGGAGAACGGCGTCCAGGGCGTGCAGTACGGCGATGACGTGCTGGCCCCCGACTTGGAGCCGGACGAGGGCAACCTCGAGGCCATCGAGCGGGAGATCGCGGTGGCGGCCCAGACCCGCCGTGCGCTGGTCGTCCTGGTGGGCGATCGCGCAGCGGAGGACGAGCGTACCGGCGAGCTGATGGTCGAGTTGCTGGAGGAGGACGGTTACCGCGTCGATGCGGTGGTCGCGTCCCCGTCGGAGAAGCGCCAGGTGCGCAAGGCCCTGGAGACCGCCGTCGTCGGTGGCGCGGATCTGGTGGTCACGGTCGGTGGCGTGGGCGTCAGCCCGCGTGACCTGGTGCCGGAGGCGACCCGAAAGGTACTGGACCGTCGTTTGTCCGGCATCGAGCAGGCGTTGCGCGCGTCGGGGCTCGCGGCCGGTTCGACGGAGGCCGGGCTGTCGCGGGGCTTGGCCGGCGTGTCGGGTTCGACCGTGGTGGTCAACCTCGCCGACAGCCGCGCGGCCGTGCGCGACGGCATGGCGACGCTGGGGCCGCTGGTGTCCCACGTCATCGAGGATCTCGGCAGGTGGCGGGTGTGACCGCCTCCGGGGGGACGCCGTCCGGCGGGGCGGCTACCGGGCCGGGGGAGCCCGAGGATCATGAGCGGGCCGGGCGGTCCGGCGAGGGCGCTGCGTCACGACGCCGACGGCCCCGCCGTCGGGCCGGTGCCGCACCGGCGACGTTCGCGCGGAAGAAGTCGAGGCCGGACATGGGAAACCCCCCACCGGAATCCCCGGAAGACGTCCGGGATTTCGATGAGGGGTTCTGGCGCGACGAGATGCCGCCGCACTGGGGCTGAAATCTTTGCCCTATGTCGGGTCCGCGTGATGCGGGCCCGTTTTCACGTGGGTCGATCAGGTGGCCCGTGCATGGTGCCGAGCAAGCGTGCGCCCGGCATCCGCGTCGCGGCTCCGCTGGGAAGGGACCGTGACGCTTCGCGTCTTAGGCGCGGTGGGCGCCACCGTCGTTGCGGCCGTCGAGCAGGTCGCCGTCGACGTTCTTGTTCAGGGCGGCGTCCGGGGTGCCGTTCTGCTGCGCGAGCAGGTCGCGGATCTCGGTGAGCAGGTCGGCCTCGGTGACCTCGGTCTCGGCCGGGGTCTCCAGCTTGGCCTCGCGCAGCTGGTTGAACTTGTTCATCGGGGCGACGATGACGAAGTAGACCACGGCGGCGACGAGCAGGAAGTTGATGGCGGCCGAGATGACGGAGCCGAAGTCCAGGAAGGTGGACGGGTTGTCCGACAGGATGCGGAAGCCGAGGCCGTCGGCCGCGTTGGTGCCGCCGATGGAGTTGATCAGCGGCTGCATGAGGTTGTCGGTGAAGGCGGTCACGATGGACGTGAACGCGGCGCCGATGACGACACCGACCGCGAGGTCGATGACGTTGCCGCGCATGATGAATTCTTTGAAGCCCGAGAGCATAGTGTTTTCCCTTCGTAGCGGAAGCTTGACGGAACACAACATAATCGGTCATCACCGGAAATGCATCCCCCTGGGGTGAACGTCACATCCGGAGGGGGATTTTACCTCCGGTGACCAGTGCGTTTCCCGGTCGTGCGGGGCGCATTATTGAACATGGTGGCCAATATCCGGGGTTGTGTTTCGTTGCCCGGTTTGCCCGATTGATTTGCGGATGCCCGTTTGGGCATCGTCTGTCCAGGTCGTCGAGGATGACGTTGGCTTCATATGTGTAACGCTTTGTTGACATAGGCCGGAGTTGGTCGGGCGTCCGACCATTTTGGGGCCGCCCAAGTCCCGATCGGGTTCGGGGGTGGCCGGGTCACCGGGACAGGACCAGCGTCAATGGCAGGTCCAGTCCCGCCGACGCCACGGTGGCCGCCGCTCCTGGCGGCAGCGCGAGGAGAACGACGCCGTCGTCGTCGGCGAGCACGACCCGCGCCCCATTGGCCACCGGTCGCGCCGACCCCGCCTCCGGCCCGGGGGCCAGCACGTCGACGACGTCGCCCGTGCGCAGCATCGGCGTCAGCCCCGAGTCTCGCGGCGCGACGGCGACGATGTGGGCGTCGGCGGTGCCGGTGAGGGATTCCGCGAGGGCCATGCCCGCGAACCTCGGTTCCGTGAGCACCTCGCCGCGGGTGAGCGGCCCCGCGGGAAGTTTGCCGATCGCATCTTCGGCCCGCAGGATCGCCTGGTCGGGCAGGTGGTCGTCGGGAAGGGGGACCTCGGTGACGTCCCCGTCACCGACCGGGGCGCCGGGCGCCACGTCGCGGGCGGCGACGACGGCCACGGTGGTTCCGGCGTCGGTTCCGAGCGCATCCTGCGCGGCCACCAGCATCGCCGCCGTCGCCAAAGCGAGCGCGACCGCTTGGCGACGCCGCCGCGGCGGAAACCGCCGTGGCCGGCGATTGCCCGCCGTGTCGGTCGCGCCCCGCCCCTCTCGTCCGTGGCCCTCCCTTTCGAGTCCTCCGCCGATCCTCGTCCCCATGTTCCGCCCCCGTCCTCCCCGCAACTTTTCCGTCACTTCATTGGACGCGCCCGGCGGGGGTTCGGTTCCGTCGAATTTTCGGCGGGTGCACTCCTCGGTGTACGCGGTTCGGGTTCGGCCACTTCATCGGCGGTGATGACCGCATCCACGGGCAGGTCGTGGGCGTCGTGCGGCACGTCGTCGACCAGTTCGCCGGGGTGCAGGATCACCGCCACCAGGCCCGTCGCGTGGGCGAGGCTGCGGTCGTAGTAGCCGGCCCCGCGGCCCATCCGCATGCCGGATCGGTTGGCGGCGACCCCGGGCACGACGATGATCTCCGCTTCGGCGATGGCCTCCGGCGCCAGTCTGGTGCCCGTGGGTTCCGGCAGGCCGTACTTGCCCGGCTCCAGCGAGCCCGCCGCGTATTCCGCCCATTGCAGAGCCGCCGGCGGCCCGGGAGGGCAGACGGGAAGAAGGAGCCGGATCGGCGGCATCCCGTCGATCCGCGCCAAGGCGGAGAGGAAGGCATCGGGGGTCAACGACGTCGCCCCGGGCTCGACGTCGACGGGCACGTGCGCGGCGATGGTCACCGGGCGCGGCTCCCGCGAGGTTCCCGGTGCCGCACGCGTCTCCGCATCCGCCAGTGCGTCCGCCTCTGCCTCCATCGCTGCACCCGCCTCGGCACCCGTCCCGATCCGCGACGCGACCCAGCGGACCAGGCGTTCGGCGAGGCGGGCATCGTCCGCGGACCGCAGCGCCGGGTCGGAGGCGTTGCGGGCGGCGAGCAGCGACCGTCGCAAAGCAACCTTCGGCGAGTCCAGCGAACCCCGCCCCGAACTGCGGTGTCGTGCCGTCTCGAGCCCCTTCTCCATGTGCGCGACACTACCGCCTGGCCTCCCGGGACGTGGCCGCGACAGTCGGTAGGGTGGCCGCATGACCACTCCGCACGACGCCCTCGACAACGCCGGAAGCGACGCCACCGGACGTGATGCCGCACGCACGGTGATCGTCCCCGCCGCCGGCATGGGCACGAGGTTCCTGCCGGCCACGAAGACGGTGCCGAAGGAACTGCTGCCCGTGGTGGACACGCCCGGCATCGAGATGATCGCCGAGGAAGCCGCCGCCGCCGGCGCCTCCCGCCTGGCCGTGGTCACCGCGCCGAGCAAGGACGGCGTGCTGGGGCACTTCAAGCCCCGCCCCGACCTGGAGGAGACGCTGCGCGAGCGCGGCAAGGACGACATCGCCGACAAGGTCAACCGCGCCCCCGAGGTCATCGCCGTCGAAGGCGTGGTCCAGGAAAAGCCCCTGGGGCTGGGGCATGCGGTGCTGGTCGCCGAGGAGCTTCTCGACGACGACGAAGAGGCCGTGGCCGTCATGCTTCCCGACGACCTGGTGCTGCCCCTCGGCGTGATGGAGCGGATGGCCGCCGTGCGCGCCGAATACGGCGGATCCGTGCTGTGCGCGCTGGAGCTGCCGCGCGAGGACGTGTTCAACTACGGCGTCTTCGACATCGAGGAGCCGGAGGAGGGCGCCGACGGCACCACCGCAGCGGACGTCAAGCGCGTGCGCGGCATGGTGGAGAAGCCGGCGCCGGAAGAAGCGCCGTCGACTTTCGTCGCCGTGGGCCGTTACCTGCTGGACCGCGCGATCTTCGATGCGCTGCGCCGCATCGACCGCGGCAAAGGCGGTGAATACCAGCTCACCGACGCCATCGAGCTGCTCATCCGCGAGGGGCACCCGGTGCACATCGTCATCCACGACGGTTTCCGCCATGACCTGGGCAACCCGGGCGGCTTCATCAAGGCGTGCGTCGACTTCGGCCTGCGCCACCCGGCCTACGGCAAGAGCCTGCGCCGCTACCTCGAGCGCCGCCTGCCGCAGGCCGATTCGCCCGACTTCTGCGACGAAGAGTCCGCCGCGGGCGCGAAGGGCGCCGGGGAGGCCTGATGCGTTCGGTCGAGGAGCAGCTCGCGGCCATCACCGCCAATGCGGCGATGCCCGCGCCGGTGCGCATTGCGATTTCCGAGTCGTTGGGGCTGCTCTGCGCCGAAGACGTCGTCGCCGAGCGGCCGCTGCCGGGGTTCGTGCAGTCCGCCATCGACGGTTACGCCGTCCGCGCGGTCGACGTGCGCGGCGAGTCGGGGGAGACGCTCGCCGAGTTCGACGAGGTGACCCTGCCCGTCGTCGGCGAGGTGTCCGCCGGTTCGCATCACCCGATGCGCCTTCAACCCAAGCAGGCGGTGCGCGTGCACACCGGCGCCCCGCTGCCGACGCTTGCCGACGCCGTGCTGCCGCTGGACTGGTCCGACCGTGGCGAGCGCCGCGTCACCGCGCTGCGCGCCGTGAAGTCGGGCGACTTCGTCCGCCGCGTCGGCGATGACGTGCAGCCCGGCGACGTCGCCGTATCCGCGGGCGCCGTGATTTCCCCGGCGCAGGTGGGCCTGCTGGCGGCCGTGGGGCGCTCGAAGGTGCTGGTGCACCCGCGCCCGCGCATGTCGGTGATCTCCATCGGCGCCGAGCTGGTCGACATCGACCGCGATCCGGGCCTCGGCCAGGTCTTCGACGTCAACACCTACGCGCTGGCCGCCGCGGGCCGGGACGCCGGCGCGGAGGTCCACCGCGTGGGCATCGCCGCCGGCGAGCCGCGCCGCATCCGCGAGATCATCGAGGGCCAGCTGATCAAGTCGGAGCTGCTGGTCATCACCGGTGCCGTCGGCGGCGCCGCCGGCGACGAGGTTCGCCGCGTCCTGTCCGAGATGGGCGAGATCGACGTCGAGCGCGTGGCCATGCACCCCGGCTCCGTCCAGGGTTTCGGTCTGCTCGGCGACGATCGCATCCCCACGTTCCTGCTGCCGTCGAACCCGGTGTCGGCGCTGGTGGTCTTCGAGGTCATGGTCCGCCCGCTGATCCGCATCGCGCTGGGCAAGGGCAATCCTCGCCGTCGCGCCGTCGCCGCCCGCGCCATTGCGCCGGTCGAGTCCGTGCCCGGTCGCCGTGGCCTGATCCGCGGGCAGCTCATGCGCGACCGCGAGACCTCCGAGTACCTGGTGCAGCCGTTCGGCGGGGCCACCGGTGCGCAGGCGCACCTGCTCGCGGGCCTGGCCGAGGCAAACTGCCTGGTGGTCGTGCCCGACGACGTCACCCACGTCCGCCCCGGCGACATCGTCGACGTGCTGTTCCTGGCCCGCCAGGCCTAGTCGGCCGCGGGTCGAGATCGAAGTAGGGGCCGGGTCACGTCATGGAGATGCGTTCGCAGCGGTTGGTCACCCGCGCCGGGATCGTCCGGCTGCGGCCCATCCGCCGTTCCGACTCCGAGGAATGGCGCGCCGCCCGCGACGCCGACCGGGAGATCCTCCGCGCAGTCGAGCCCACCGGCCCGGACGACTGGGACCGCGCCAATTCGCCGCGGGCTTTCCGCGCGATGCTGCGCCGGTCGCGCTCGGCGGAAGCGGATGGCCACGCCGCCACCGCGGCCATCGAGCTCGACGGCCGTTTCACCGGCCAGATCACGCTCGGTTCCATCCGGCCCTTCCCCGTGGCCACGTGTTGGGCGGGGTACTGGGTGCATTCGGCGCATTGGGGAGGCGGTGTCGCCACCGCCGCATTGGCACTGGCCTGCGACCACGCCGCGGCGCTGGGCATGAACCGCATCGAAGCCACCGTTCTGGCCGACAATGCCGCTTCCCGGACGGTGCTGGAACGCTGCGGTTTCCGTGAAGTCGGCGTCGTCCGCGAGGCCTTCCACATCGACGGGGCGTGGCGCGATCACCTGCTCCTGGAACGTCTGGCGTCGCAGGGCAGCGCGGTGGACGGGCTGGTCGCCGGAGGAGTCGTCGCAAAGCTGCGCGAAGACGGCGAGTGACCCGCACCCGCCGCATTCGCCGGGGACCCGCCGCGCGGGGCCCGGACCCCGCCGGACATGCGATGGTTGCCTCGCGAAAGGTTCGGCGTGGCGGGGCCGCATTGCCGCCGGCGGGGGTTAACGTTGGTCCAAACCCATGCCAGGTCGGGGAAGGGCCTGCTGCACCCGGGGACATTTCCGACGACAGGAGGAATCCCGACCATGTCGAGCTCTCTGCTCCTCGTGCTCATCGTCGTGGTGTGGCTGTTCGTGCTGGCGCCGTTGGTGGTCAACACGAGGCAGCCCATCCGGCGCACGTCCGAGGCACTCGGCCGCACCCGTCTGCTGCACCAGGGCGGTGAGTCGGTGGCGACGCGCCGCCGCCGCCCGACGCTGTCCGAGCGCGACGTCCGCACCCCCGACGAGGAGGTCGACGAGTCGCTGGAGACCGTCGACGCCGAATTCGACGATGCCCGCGACGCCGACCGTGATTCCGGGCGGCGCGCGGATCGTGCGCGCGATCTGGACGACGACATCCTCATCGACGACCTCGACGACGCCCGGGCCGACGTGCCCGCGGTCGTCGAGGGCGACGTGGTCTACGAGCTCGAGCCGGGTGCGTCCGGCGCGCGCACGGCCGAGTCCCTCGACGATGAGGCGGTCGCAGATGATCCGGGCGACTCCGGCTCCGACTACGAGGCCGACTCCGACTCTGCCGCGGATTCGCTTGACGACGACGGCCGCGTCGCCGCAGCGGCCGACTCGGATTCAGGGGCGGATGCGGACTCCGATGCGGACTCCGACGCCGTGACGAAGGCGGAGACCGACGCCGAGCGCGCCGATGGCACCGCCGAGCGCCGCTCCGTCGCCGACGCCCATGCCGCGGACGTCCGCGCGTACCTGTCGCCCGAGGACTTCCTCGTGGTGGACGACGCCACCGCCGTCACCGCCGACTCCGGCACCGGCGCCGACGCGACCGCCGACTCCGATGACGCGGATGCCGCCGCCACCTCAGACGGAGCGGCGAAGGCCGCGGACAGGGATGAGGCGGCGCTGATCGATGACGACGAGGCCCGCGGCGACTCCGACGGCACCACCGCCGATGCAGTCGATTCCGCCGATTCCGTCGAGCGAGCCGGGGACGCCGACGACTTCGACGACACCCTCACCGACGATGACCTGGCCTTCGCCGAGCGCCGCCGTGGCCGCGGCGGCTTCGACCCGGTGTCGGACGCCCGCTACTCCGAGACCCGTTTCGCCCGTCGCCGCCGCAGCGTCGGCGTGCTGGCCGCGTTCATCGTCGTCGGCGTGATCCTGGGCGCGCTCGTCGGAGGCTGGACCTGGTGGGTCCCGCTGGCCGGTGCCGGTCTGATGGTGCTGTACCTGGTGTACCTGCGCCGGACGGTGATCGCGGAAAACGAGCTGCGGGCCCGCCGCATCCGCCGCATGAAGATGGCCCGACTTGGCGTGCGCAACTCGGAGGACGAGGAGCTCGGCGTCCCCGAGCGCCTGCGCCGCCCCGGCGCCGTCGTCGTCGAGTTGGACGACGAGGACCCGGATTTCGCGGATCTGCCGTACGCCACGTACGAGTTCCCGGAGGAGGACATCCGACGGGCCGCGGGGCAGTGACCTGCTGATTTTGGCCCCCGGGGTGGGGCTGTTAAAGTTGCTTTCGTCGCAGACGCGGTCCCGGTACCTTCGCCGGAATCCGGGGCCGTGTGTGCGCGAGGGGCTATAGCGCAGTTGGTAGCGCGTCTCGTTCGCATCGAGAAGGTCAGGGGTTCGATTCCCCTTAGCTCCACGCTCGACACCCGGGTGTCAGCGACAAGGGTTCTTCCGAAGGGGTTCGGAAGGGCCCTTTTTCGCGCTCGGATCACCCCGGCTATCCTTCATCCCATGGACCGACCCGCCGTACGCGATGGAGCGTTGCTCGTTCTCCGCCTCATTGTGGGCGTGATCTTCATTTCCCATGGGTGGGACAAGATCTTCATCACCGGCGTCGACAAGACGACCGGGTACTTCGTCGCAGCGGGCATCCCGCAGGCGGAGATCACCGTGTGGCTGGTGGCCATCGTGGAGTTGGTCGGCGGTGCGCTGTTGATCCTGGGGCTGCTGGCCCCGGCGGTGGCGGCCGTGCTGATCGTGGAGATGCTCGGCGCGCTGTGGGCCGTGCACCTGGGCAATGGCCTGTTCATGCGCGACGACGGCGCGGAGCTGGCGCTGTCGCTCATCGGCGGCCTGGTGGTGGTGTGGGCGTTCGGTTCCGGCCGGGCGAGCCTCGACCGGATGTTCACCAGGTAAGGGGAGGGGCCGGATGGATTGCCAGGACGTGCGCGCCGCGTTGTCGGCGCGGTTGGACGGGGAGCCGTCCGGTGCCGACGACGACGTCGTCGACGCCCACCTCGACGCCTGCGACGAGTGCCGCGCGTGGTTCGAGAAGGCCGTGGCGCTCAACCGCTCCCTGCTCATGGGGCCGGCTGCCGAGGGCACGTCCGCCGGCGCCGGTGGCCCGGGCGGCCGCACCGCGCTTCCCGACGCCGCCGACATGGCCGCATTGTCGGAGCGCATCCTGTCCACCGTGGAGCCGCAGCGTCGCCGGCGCGAGCGCACGTGGTTCTTCATCGCGGGGTCGGCGCGCGTGCTGCTGGTGGTACTCGGCGTCCTGCACTTCGCGTGGGGCGTCGAGCTGCTGCTCGGCGCCGGTGGCGCGATGACGCAGGCCGCCGTCGATGCCGGCGCCGCGGCATCGGTCGGCGCGGAATCGGGCGAGGCCGCCGCCGCGGCGGCCGAGGCGCTCGACGAGATGGTCGCCCCGTCCGTCGACGCCGCCGCGATCCGCATGGCCTTCGCCGTCGGCATGTTCTGGGCCGCGTGGCGGCCGCGCGCCGCAATGGGCATGACGCCGGTATACGGCGCTGCGGCGATGTTCTCCATCGGCTTCGCCACCCGTGATCTGGTGCTGGGGACCCTGCAGTTCACCGATGTCGCGGCGCTGGCGCTGATGGCGGTGTCGGCGATCGCGCTGGGTCTGGTCTGGCTGGGCGGGTACACGCCGGCGGCGATGGCCCAGGCGTGGCGGGCGGCATCGGGCCGTCCGGTCCGGGGACTGCCGGGCGAGTTGGAGTAGCTACTTCCAGCTCGGCAGCCACAGGCGCAGTTCGAAGGTCTCCAGCGGCAGCGGGATGCCGGTCATGATCGGCAGCCAGAACAGGAACGCCGCCACCACGACGGCCAGATGCGCCGCCACGAGCCCGACGCCCACCGCGCGCCCCCCGGGCCGCCAGCGGGCGACGTCGGCGGCGATGAGGGCCATGGCGACGAGCACGAAGGGGATCAGCGCGGTGGCGTAGAAGAAGTACATCTGGCGGTCGTGGGCGATGACCCACGGCACCCACGACGCCAGGAACCCGACGGCGGGCAGGGCGTAGCGGCCGTCGAAGCAGACGATCCACTTGTAGACCACCCACACCATGACGGGGACCAGCAGCCACCAGATCGGCGGGGTGCCGAAGAGCATCAGCCAGCCCTTGCATTCGCGGCCGCCCAGGCACGTCGTTTCGGTGGAGTAGTACAGCATCGGTCGACCGGACCAGAGCCACTCCCAGGGCTTGGATTCCCAGGGGTGCTCGTGGCCGCCGGACGTCGTCAGCGATCCGTGGAACTCCAGGACGCCGCGCTGGTAGTGCAGCCAGTTCTGCACGGCCTCGGGCAGCCACCCGGTGCCGGGGATGCCGGTGTCGCGCTGGTCCTCGGCGAGGTGCCGGTACACCGACGTCTCCTCCGCGAACCACGACCGCCACGACAGCAGGTACACGCCCAGCGGCACCGCCACGAGATGCCCCAGGGCGGGCACGGTGTCGCGGGCCAGTGCGCCGAGCGTCGGCTTTCCGACGCCCGCGCGCCTGCGGTCGACCAGATCGGCGAACACGCTGAGCAACCCGAACGCCGCGATGTAATACAGCCCGGACCATTTCACGCCGAGGGCGAGCCCCAACAGGACCCCCGCCGTGAATCGCCACCAGCGCCAGGGCAGGGGAGGGCCCAGGTCGTCGTCAAGCGGCAACGGACCGGCCGCCAGCCGCCGCGCAACCTGGTCCCGGTCCACGGTCAGCGCCCACGCCGCGCCGAGGATGAACGCGGTCTGGATGATGTCGAGCATGCCCATTCGGGAGGACACGAACAGCACGCCGTCGGCGATCGCCAACACGCCGGCGACGACCGTGGCCAGCGTCGAGCCGGACAGGCGGCGGGTGATGTCCATGATCGCCAGGACCACCAGCACGCCGGCGACCGCCGACATGAAGCGCCAGCCCAGCGGCGTGTAGCCGAACAGCCACTCGCCGATGGCCATCACCTGCTTCGCCACCGGCGGGTGGACCACCAGGCCGAAGCCGGGGTTGTCCTCGATGCCGCCGGAAATCGGGTCGCCGGTCGATCGCAGGATCTGCCACGCCTGCGGGACGTAGTGCTTCTCGTCGAAGACGGGGGTGCCCTGGTCGGTGGGGAAGCTCAGGCCGACGAATCGGGAGATCGCGGCGACCAATCCGAGGACCGCGAAGACGCGCGTGTCCCACGGCGTCCAGCGGACGGGGACGCGGAGCCGCTTGGGCTGCTTCGGTTCCTTGGGGCGCTTGGGCTTCTTGGGCCGCCTCACCCGCGTCGTCGTCGCCGGGCCAGTTGCCGTCGCCGTCGCAGTCGTCGTCGACGGCGGAGTCGCAGCCACCGTCGCCGGGGCCGCGGCGTCGGCCGGAGTCGGATCCGGCGCGGCACCGTCATTCGTCGGCTCGGGCGGGGGCTGGGTCACGACCCCGATGATAGGCAAGGGCCGATAGGATCGCGTCCATGGCTTCCCACGGCGAGACCCCGCACACCCCGATGGATGACCCCGATACGGGCCATCTCCCCGGAGCAGGGGCGGATGATCGGGCGGACTGGGAGCCCGCACGCTCCGGTGGCCGGGTCCTGCAGCCGGGCATCACCTTGGCCGCGACGCCGCTGGGCAACATCGGCGATGCGACCGACCGGTTGCGCGCGGC
>DGYFI06202__coassemble_588_pt1 | contig 23265 bp, 17 predicted proteins | sample DGYFI06202__metabat2_high_PE_027 | metagenome-assembled genome bin DGYFI06202
CGTGGCCGGGGACGGCCATGATCGCGCCGGTGCCGTAGCCCGCGAGGACGTAGTCCGCGATGAAGACGGGGACCTGCTCGCCGGAGACCGGGTTGGTGGCGTAAGCGCCGGTGAAGACGCCGGTCTTCTCCTTGTTCTCCTGGCGCTCCAGGTCGGACTTGGCGGCGATGGAGCGGCGGTAGGCCGCGACGGCGTCCGCCGGGGAGTCCTCGCCGAGCGTCCAGCGGGGATCGACGCCCTCGGGGTAGGAGTCGGCGACGAGCTCGTCGACCAGGTCCAGCTCGGGGGCCAGGACCATGTAGGAGGCGCCGAACAGGGTGTCGGGGCGGGTGGTGAAGACTTCGATCGGGCGGGTGGAGCCGTCGGCGGCGGTGGCCTCGAAGACGACCTCCGCGCCACGGGAGCGGCCGATCCAGTTTCGCTGCATCGACTTGACCTTCTCGGGCCAATCCAGCAGCTCGAGGTCGTCGACCAGGCGATCGGAGTAGGCGGTGATGCGCATCATCCACTGGCCCAGACGCTTGCGGAAGACCGGGAAGTTGCCGCGCTCGGAACGGCCCTCCGCCGTGACCTCCTCATTCGACAGCACCGTGCCCAGGCCGGGGCACCAGTTGACCATCGAGTTGGAGCGGTACACCAGGCGACGGGCCTCCAGCGCGCGCTCGCGCTCCACGCGGTCGAGGTCGGCCCACGTGCGGCCGGCGAACTCCTCGGGCAGGGCGATCTCGCCGGAGGCGTAGGCATCGACGAGCTCTTCGATGGGATGCGCCCTGTTGTCGCGCTCGTCGAACCAGGAGTTGTAGATGCGCAGGAAGATCCACTGCGTCCACCGGTAGTAATCCGTGTCCGTGGTGGCGAAGGCGCGGCGCTTGTCGTGACCCAGGCCCAGGCGGCCGAGCTGGCGCTCCATGTTGGCGATGTTCGCCTCCGTGGTCACGCGCGGGTGCGTGCCCGTCTGGACGGCGAACTGCTCGGCGGGCAGACCGAAGGCGTCGTACCCCAGCGTGTGCAGCACGTTCGCGCCGCGCATCCGGTGGAAACGCGCGAAGACGTCCGTGGCGATGTAACCCAGCGGGTGGCCCACGTGCAGCCCCACGCCCGAGGGGTAGGGGAACATGTCCTGCACGAACAGCTTGTCGTCCGGCAGCGCCGCACCATCGGCCGACGCGAGATCGCCGACCGGGTTGGGGGCGTGGAAGGTGCCCCGCTCGGTCCAGCGCTTCTGCCACGTCGCCTCCACCTCGGCGGCGACGGCCGGGGTGTAGCGGTGGCCGGCCTCGTTGGCGGCGGCAACGGCGGCCGAGTCGGCTGAGTCGGCCGCGCCCTGGGCGCCGGTGGTGCTGATGTCGGTGTTCCCGCTGTTGGTCATGGGTACACAGCATAGTGGGCGGGGAGCGGCGCCGATTGCCGTGGTGGCGCCTGATGGCCCTAAACTGGAGTCCATGATCGTGATTCCGGTGATTTTGCTGGTCGTGGCGCTCGTCGTCGCCGTCGTGGCGGGCATGGCGTGGTCCGCCAAGCTCCCGGGCAACGCCTACGTGGGCATCCGCGCCCCCGAAGCGCGCAAGTCCAAGGAGAACTGGGACATCACCCACCGCGTCGCCGGCCCGCCGTGGGCCGTGTCCGCCCTGGCCTTCGCAGGCGCGGGCGCCTTGGCGTTCGTGGCCATCCAGCCGGAAGCGTCCGGGTGGATGTGGCTGTGGGTCGCCGTCGCCGTGCTGCTGGGCCTGGCCATGCTGGGCGTCGGCGGCGCCATCGGTTCCCACACCATCGCGCTGTACGACGCCAAGAAGTCCGCCGAATCCGACTCCGGCTGCGGCTCCGACTGCGGCTGCGGATCCGCCGAGGCCGAGGCCTGCGAGACGAACACCACCGGCGCGCCCGCCGGTGCCGACTCCGCGTGCTGCTCGTCCGGCGCCGCGGCTTCAGGCACCCCGACTTCCGGCGCCGCGTCCGGCACCGCCGCTGCCACCGACACCACCGCGCCCCGCGACCCCTCCGTCGACTGCGGCGTCACCGGCGGCTGCGGATCCTGCAGCCTCAACGGCATGTGCGAGGACGGCAACGCCACCTTCGGCACCGGTGCCGGCGCCACCACCGGTTCCGCGAGCTCCGCGGCCTCGGCCAAGGTCGACCGCGACGCCATGCGCCGCGCCGCCCGCGCCACCGACGCCGAATAGCGGGGACGCCGGGCCGTCGCCAAGCAAAACGGCCAAACCCACCCCGAATCGCTTAACCCACCCGCTATACCGGGTGGGTTTGCTCATTCGGGGTGGGTCAACGCGCGAACCGGCCGCCAGCCGTCGCCAACGGGCACCTACCTGCCCTCACCGGCCCCCAGACCGCCCCGCCAACCGACCCCACCGCAGAAACGCCGTAACCGGCGCGCCCGCCCGACCCGCGGGGTAACCTTGTTCCCCATGTGGAACCGTCTGCGCTCGTGGCGCCCAGATCCCCTGATCGTGATGATCGTGCTGGCCGTGATCATCGCGATTTTCCTGCCCGCCCGCGGCGCCTTCGCGGAGGGCTTCGGCCTGGCCACGAAAATCGCCATCGGCCTGCTGTTCTTCCTCTACGGCTCGCGCCTGAGCCCGCGCGAGGCCCTCGACGGCCTCAAGCACTGGCGGCTGCACCTGATGATCCTCGCGTTCACCTTCGTGCTGTTCCCCATCCTCGGCCTGGCCATGAAGCCGCTGGACTGGATCCTCGCGCCCGGCCTGTACATGGGCATCCTGTACATGACGCTGGTGCCGTCGACGGTGCAGTCGTCGGTGAACTTCACGTCCATCGCGCACGGCAACGTCGCCGGGTCGATCGTCAGCGCGTCGGCGTCGAACCTGCTGGGCATCGTGATCACGCCGGTGCTGGTGATGCTGCTCATGGCCACCGGCGGCGGCGTGAAGGTCGACGGGTCGGTCTTCCTGGACATTTCGCTGCAGCTGCTGCTGCCGTTCGTCCTCGGCCAGCTCCTGCGGCGGTGGACGCTGAAGTTCGCGGCGGCGAAGGCGACGAAGAACGTCGACCGCATCTCCATCGCAATGGTCGTCTACGTGGCATTTTCCGAGGGCATGGTCGACGGCATCTGGTCGCGCGTGCCGGTGATGGACATCGTCATCTTGTGCGTGCTGTCGGTGGTGCTGGTGGAGTTCCTGCTGCGCCTGTCGGGGTTCATGGCGCGCAAGGCCGGCTTCGATCGCCGCGATCAGATCGCCATCCAGTTCTGCGGTTCGAAGAAGTCGCTGGCCACGGGCCTGCCGATGGCGGCGGTGATCTTCGGGTCCGGCGGGGCGGGCGTGATCATCCTGCCGCTGATGATCTTCCACCAGATCCAGTTGATGATGTGCGCCGTCTACGCCGCCAAATGGGGCAAGGAGTTCGAGGAACGCGCCACCGCCGACGCCGTCAGTTGACGGGGGCGGGGCTCGGGTGGGCGCATCGGCTTCGGGCCGGTGCGCCTTTCTCATTTTCTGCTTGACGACGGCCATTTCGCCGCCCAACCCGGGGAGGGGCGGTCGCGTGCCCGACCTGAGAGATGCCGCCGGGTGACGTAGCGTGGTCGGCGACAGCCACGGGTCGCCGACAAGGGGAGTGCCACCATGACCGATACGCCGGGAACGACCGGAAACGCTGCGGGCGCGGCCGGAGGGGACGCCGGGGACGGTGCCGCGGCCGCGGCCCGCGACGGTGCGATTGCGGCGTTTTGGGATTGGTGGTCCGCGGAGGGCGCGAACCGCCTGGACGGGGCGTTCACGGGCGGTGCGGATTTCGGCGGCGGCGGTTTCGGCGATGCGGAGCCGTTCGACATCCAGGCCGAGGTCGGCCCGCGGATCGGGGCGATCGACGGTCGCCTGGTGTGGGGTTTCGGGGCGGGCGAGCCGTTCTCGCGGCACCTGCTGACGGTGACCGCCGCCGGTGATCCGGAGGTCCGCCACATCGCGCGCCGGTGGCTCGACGCCGCGCCCGACGACGGCCCGGTGTGGTCGTTCACCGACCTGCGCACCGCCGAGCCGGTGTCCACGGTGACGTGGGCGGGCCACGAGATCGACCCCGCCGACGGGCGCGTCGCCGTCGCCGCCGGTCAGGGCGTCGTCGACGTGCGCCTGTTCCACCCGGTGTTCGCGCGGTTCATGGAGGCCGGCGAGGAGGGCGAGCGCGACGTCGCCCACGTCGGTTTCATGCTGCTGCAGTTGGCGTTGGGCGAAGAGGACTTCGGCCTGTGGCTGCGGGCCTTCGCGTTTTCGGCGGAGGAGCCGGAGGGCGCGATGCCGTTGTCGGATCTTCCGGGGTTCATCGATCGGCTGGCCGGGGCGTGCCCGCGGTGGATGACGCTGCAGGGCCAGGCCGACGGCAAGCCGGTGATGGTGGGCACGCGTGCGCCGCTGTCGCCGCTGCTCGGCCCCCTGTTCACCCGCCATGTGGTGGTGCAGCTGCTGTTCTCGGACGTCCTCGATGACGGACAGGCGGGCGAGGCGTCGGCGAAGGCGCTGGCGGACTTCGGCGAGGAGGCCATGGCGACGCTGGCCGACGACGGCATCGTCGCCGCCGCCGAGACGGCCGACGGCATGCGCCTGCTGCACTTCTACGTCGACCCGGAGACGGACGCGACGGAGCGCCTGGCCGCGCTGACCGACACGTGGGCCGAGGGCGACCACGAGATCGTGGCGGCCGAGGACCCGGCCTGGGAGCGCGTGGGCCACCTGCGCGCGTAGGCGCCCGACCGCTTCCGCGCATGGGCGCCGGCCAATCGGAAGGTATGGGGCGGGGCCGAGAGCGGGGGCCGAAGGCTCGCGAGTGCCGGGTCAGGCGACCACGTTGACCAGCACCACGTACAGCGCGGTGCCGACCAGAATGCTCACCGCGGCATTGCGCCGCCACAAATGCAGGATCACCGTCACCGCCAGCGCCAGGGGAGCGGCCCACCACCCGCCGGGATCGCCGGCGGCGCCACCGGCGGCCGCATCACCACCGCCGACCAGCCCCATCCGGTCGACCAGCGTGTACGCCACCAACGCCACCATCACGCCGACGGGCATGGTCACGCCGAGGAAGCGCACCAGCTCCGAACCCCGCAGCACGCGGATGAAGGCGAACGGAGCCCATCGCAACGCCACCGTCACCGCGCCCATGACCAGCAACGACGCCAGAACATAACCTGAACCGGGCATCACGGTGCCTCCGTGCGGGGGTCTGTGGCGGGGAGGTGGGCGTCGTCAAGCGGAACCGTGCCGGACCGCCACGTCAACGCGGCGTCGAGCCGCGGCGACCACACGCGCGCGAGCAACACCGCGAAGTACAGCACCAGGCCGATGACCAGCATCTGGCCCGGATTGACCAGCCACCCGACGCCGACGCACGCCACCGCCGACGCCGGCAGCGACCAATCGCGGTTGACGCGGAACGCATCGATGGCCAGCACCGTGAACAGGGCGGTCAAGGCGAACTCGAAACCGACCAGGCCCTCCGGCAGCGCACGGCCCGAAAGCGCACCGACGATGCCGGAAATCACCCACATGAACTGGCAGAACACTTGGATGCTCAACAAGCGCGCACCCGTCAGCGGCGGCGCCCCGGCGGGGCGGGCCGAGGCGATGGCGTAGGACTCGTCGGTCAGCGCGTACGTCGAATACGTCCGGCCGAGACCGCGCAGGATCCGGCTGCCGCCCGGCTTCGCGCCGATGACGTCGCGCGGGAACGTCAGCCCGTAGAAGATGTGCCGGAAGTTGACCATGAACGCCGTCACCGCCGACCCCAGCAGCCCGGTATGCGCCATGACCAGGCCGATCGCCAGGAATTCCATCGACCCCGCGTAGACGATGATGGAGAACAGCGGCGTCCACCACCACTCGAAACCCGTCTGCGTCACCAGCACGCCGAACGCCAGGCCCAGCGGGATCAGGCCCAGGCCCACCGGCCACGCCTCGACGATGCCGCCGCGGATCGGGTGGGGGTCGGCGGGCGCGGGACCGGCGCCGGGACCCGCCGTCCCGTCAGTTGTCACGGACGTCGACGGGGTAGGTCGAGTACAGGGGCAGCGGCCACGGCTGGCGGCGCATGACGTCGCCCCACACGTCGGCCGCGCCCGGTGCGAGGACGTCGCTGGGCAGGGCGGGGGCGACGTACCAGTCGCCGCGCTCGATTTCGTCGTGCAGCTGCCCCGGCGCCCAGCCGGCGTACCCGGCGAACAGGCGGGCGCCGTCGATGTGCTCGGTGACGGCGTCCGGCTCGACGCCCAGGTTGACCAGCGCGAACCGGTGCGCGAGCTTTTCCAGCAGGGGAGCGCCGGTGGCCTCGTCGACCCGCTCGGGCAGGTCGGTGCCGGTGCGCAGCACGCCGACGCACACGGGCTGCGTCGGGTTGACGGGCCCGCCGACGTAGACGACGGGCGGCTTCGACATCAGCCCGGCCCACGGTTCGAGGACGTTGTGCACGGGCGTCTGCGACCGGGTGGTCAAGTCGACGCCGAGGGTGCCGCCTTCGTCGTGCTCGATGAGGAACACGACGCTGCGGGCGAATTCCGGCGACTCCATGCCCGGCGCGGCGACGAGCAGCATGCCCGCGGCGGGGTCGTTGCGCTCGAGGCAATTGAAAAGTCGGTCTCCGAAAAGGTTTTCCTGCTCCACCCCGCCCATTATGCCCGGGCGTCGCGTTCGGTCCACCAGCGCTTGAGCTCGAGGATGGCGTCTTCGCGTTCCAGCGGCCCCTGGTCCAGGCGCACGTCCTTCATGTGCTTCCACGCCTGGCCGACTTCAGGGCCGGGGCCGAGACCGAGGATTTCCATGATGTCGTTGCCGTCGAGGTCGGGGCGCACCTTGGCCAGATCCTCGGCGGCGGCGAGTTCGGCGATGCGGGTTTCCAGGTCGTCGCAGGCGCGGGCCAATCGCGCTGCTTTACGACGGTTCCGCGTGGTGCAGTCCGCCCGCACGATCTTGTTCAGCTTCTCCAGGAGAGGGCCGGCATCGGTGACGTAGCGGCGCACGGCGGAGTCGGTCCAGGCGGCGTCGCCGTAACCGTGGAAGCGCATGTGCAGGTAGACCAGCTGCGCGATGTTCTCGGTGACGCGCTTCGGGTACTTCAGCTTGCGCAGGCGGCGGCGCACCAGCTTGGCGCCGACGACCTCGTGGTGGTGGAAGGAGACGTTGCCGGAGTCGGTGAAGGCGCGGGTGTCGGGCTTGCCGCAGTCGTGGAGCAGCGCCGCCCAACGCAGTTCCAGGTCGGGTTCGCCGGGCTCCTCCTGTTCGATGGCCTGGCGCATGACCTGCAGGGAGTGCTGGTAGACGTCCTTGTGCTGCCGGTGCTCGTCCTGCGTCATCTTCATGGCGGGGATCTCGGGGATGACGTGGTCGGCCAGGCCGGTGTCCACCATCAGGTCGATGCCGGACGACGGGTCGGCGCCCAGGATCATCTTGTCCAGTTCCGCGCCGACGCGTTCGACGGTGATGCGGCGGATTTCACCGTTCATTTCGGTCATGGCGGCGCGGACCCGATCGGAGACCGCGAACCCGAGCTGCGAGGTGAAGCGGCAGGCGCGGAGCATCCGCAGGGGGTCGTCGCCGAAACTGACCTCCGGCGGGCCGGGGGTGTCCAGGACGCCGGCGACGACGTCGTCGAAGCCGTTCAGCGGGTCGCGGAACGAGCGCGTGCCGTCGGCGTGGAGTTCCACGGCGATGGCGTTGCAGCGGAAATCGCGGCGGACCAGGTCCCCTTCGAGGGTGTCGCCGAAGGTGACCTCCGGGTTGCGGCTGACCTGGTCGTAGACGTCGGCGCGGAAGGTGGTGATCTCCACCTGGCGGCCCTTCTTCTCCGCGGAGACGGTGCCGAACTCGATGCCGGTGTCCCACGTGGTCTCGGCCCAGGACTCGAGGATCGCGGCCACGACGTCGGGGCGCGCGCCGGTGGTGAAGTCGAGGTCGTTGCCCAACCGCCCCATCAGAGCGTCGCGCACCGAACCGCCCACCAGGTACAGCGAATGCCCGCGCTCGGCGAAGGCGGCGGCCAACGGCGCCAGCAGGTCGGCCTCCCGGCCGATGGCCTGATCCGCCACCGCCAGCATCGCCGTCCGCCGCAGATCCGCGTCGACGGCAGCGCCGTGGCCGTGTGCGCCGCGGTCGCCGTGATTGCCGTCGTCGCCGTGGGCGGGGGTGTGCTGGGGAGTCGGGGCGTCGGTCACGTGCGACACAATACCCGCAGGCTCGGGGCGGCCCGGTAGTCTGTGTGGAATGAGCGATGCCGACAAGAACGAGGGGACGGCGGGGCCGCAGCGTCGGCGCCGCCGACGTTCGCGTCGCCGCAGCGGCCGCCCCCAGGACGGCGGCCAGGGGGCCAAGCAGAACTCCGGGCAGGGTTCCGTCGACGGCCGGTCCGGAGGTTCCGGGCAGTCGGGCAAGTCCAGTCAGTCCGGGCAGCAGGGCAAGTCGGGGCAGTCCCGCCATTCGGGGCAGTCGGAGAAGTCGGGCGCGCGTTCCGGCGGAGCGAAGGGCGGCGCGAATAGCGGCGCCAAGGATTCCGGCAAGGATTCCGGCAACTCCAGGGACGGTTCGGGCTCCGGCGGCCGTTCCCGTCGCCGCCGGCGCGGCGGCCGCGGACGCGGCCAGGGTTCCGGCGGCTCCGGGGGCTCCGGTGCCTCCGGCGGCAACGCCGGCCGCGGCGACTCCGGGGCCAAGGACGGGACCAAGGATCGGGCCAAGGACGGCTCCGGCAAGTCGTCGTCACGCCCGGGTTCGAAGTCGGGCGGCGGACGGTCGGGGCAGCGGCGTCGTCAAGCGGGCCAGTCCAAGGGACGCCCCGGACGCCGCCCCGCAGGCGGGCGCGGACCGCAGCGCGGCGCGGAGCAGCGCGATCGCATGCGCACGTCCATCGAAACGTCGGCCGGCGGACTGGTGGTCTCCGGGCTGGCGGAGGCCGTGCATGACGACGGCAGCGTCGACCTCGACCGCGTCTACGTGGCGCTGATCGGCCGCCTCGACCGCCGCGGACGCCTGCTGTGGTCCATGCCGAAGGGCCACGTCGAGCCCGGCGAGGCGCACGACTCCACCGCCGAACGCGAAGTGTGGGAGGAAACCGGCATCCACGGCGAGGTCATCGCCGAGCTGGGCGTCATCGACTACTGGTTCATCTCCGACGGCACGCGCATCCACAAGACGGTGCACCACCATCTGCTGCGCTACGTCGACGGCGACCTCAACGACGAGGACCCCGAAGTCACCGAGGTGACCTGGTTCCCCGCATCGACGCTGGTCGAGCGCCTGGCGTACGCCGACGAGCGTAAACTCGCCCGGCGCGCCCACGACCTGCTGCCCGACCTGGCCAAGGCGGAGAAGGACGCCGGAAGGGCGACGCCGAGGTGACCCGCGCCGGGGGGCGCCGCCGGGTGCGCCTGATCGCGGCAGTGGCGGCGGGCGCATTGGCCGTCGCCGCCGGTCCCGTCGCGCCCACGGGCCCGCTGGGGCCGCCCGGGGCCGCCGCCGCGCCGCCGCCGTGGCCGATCGATCCGTCGGACCCGTCGATTTCGTCGCAGTGGGGCGCCGATGCCGGGCGAGTGGCCGATCGTGGTGCGCTGTCGCTGTCGATCGACACGATCACCCCGCAGAACCCCGAGGTCGACGGCACGTTGAGCGTCCGGCTGACGGTGGAGAACACCTCCGACGCGGGCATCGATGACATCGTGGTGCGCATGCAGCGCGCCGACGCACTGGCCGGCGCCGCCGAGGCGCGCACGGCGATGGCCGCCCCGGAGCAGACCTTCGGCGTGGCCACGTCCTTCCGCGACGGCTTCGACCTCGCCGCGGGGGAGTCGCGCACCCTGACGCTGTCGGTGCCGCTGGCCGCCGATGCGCCGCGCGGGTTGGGCATCGCGGAACCGGGCGTCTACCCGGTGCTGATCAACGCCAACGGGCGGCCGAGCGAGGACATCGATCAGTTCCTCGCGGAGACCCGCACCCTCGTCCCGGTCGACGCGCCGCTTTCCGACGGCGACGCGGACGCCGACGGCCCGTCAACCGATGAAGGGGCCGATTCCGGGGACGGCGGGGATGAAGGGGAGAGCGGGAATTCCGGGGACGCCGGAGCCGCGGAGTCGTCGGCGCCCGGCACGACCGCCGAACCCGCGCCGGTGTCGGTGGTCTGGCCGCTGGCCGCGAACGTGCCGCTGGTGCCCGGCGAGACCGGCGATGCGCCCGGGCGCCCCGAACTGATCCTGTCGGGGGAGTCCCTGTCGGCGGAGCTGTCGCCCGGCGGCCGCCTCGACGGCCTGCTCGGCGCCCTGGAATCCGAGTTGGCTGGCCCCGCGGGTCCCGCGCTGCGCGGTTCGACGTGCGTGGCCGTGGATCCCGAGCTCCTCGACGTCGCCGACCGGATGAGCGCGGGCTACCGGATCGGGCCCGAGCGGCCCAGTCCCGTGCAGGGCAGCACGCGGCTGCGCGATTCCTGGGGCGCGGGCGACGACCTCGGCCTGCGCGACGGCCAGGGCGCCGATGCCGCGGCCGACTGGCTCGAGCGGCTCCGGGTCGCCACCCGCGACCTGTGCGTGGTCACGCTGCCGTGGTCGGGCGCCGAACTCAATGCGGTCGCGGCCACCGCCGATCCCGAGTTGGCCACGGAGGCCCTCGCCGTCGGCGGCGAGGTCGTCGAACGCGTGCTGGGCCGCGGCGCCCTCGATTCCGTCGTCATTCCGCCGGAGGGCTACCTCGACGCCGCGTCGGTGCCGGTCACGGCATTCGGCGACACCTCGCTGCCGGTCAGCGCCGCGGCGGCGTTCGAGTCGTCCCGCGGCGGCGACGGGATGTGGCCCCCGCCGAATGCGCGGACCACGTCGTTGGTCGCCGCGAATTCGCTGACCCTCGGCGACGGCCGCATCGCGCGTCCCGGCGAGACCGCCGAGATGGCGCCCGGCGCGACGGCGTTCGGGCTGCCGGTGCCGCTGTCGGCGGCACTGGCGGCGACGGGTTCCGCGCCGGAGGTGGCCGGGTACACGGCGCTGTCCGGCCGCCACGACCTCACCGCCGACTCCGGCACCGCCCGAATGCAGACGGCCGTGGGCACTCTGCGCCAGGAGATCTCCGACACGGCCGTGGCCGCGGGCGATCGCCCGGCCGCCCCGATCGTGGCCATGCCTCCGGCCGGCTGGTCCGCCGGCGGGGAAGAGGCGCGGGCGCTGCTACGGGCCGTGGCCGCCACCTTCGACGACGGGATCGCGGAGCCGATGCAGCTCGGCGATGCCCTCGCCCATTCCGTGGAGCACCGGTGGTCCGGCCCCGCCCAGACGGCGTCGCCCAACCCCGATCCGGGGGCGATCTCCGGCACGGAGGTCAGCCGCGCACGCCAACAATCCGGGTACCTCACCGACCTGACCGAGATGATGGCCAACGATCCCCAGGTGGCGCTCACCCGCCACGGTTTCACGCAGCCGCTGCGCCGCGACGTGCTGCGGGCGCTGAGCGGCATCGGCCGCCGCAACGCCGACAACCATCTCGCCCGCACCGAGCGCGCGGCGCAGACGATGTCGGGGATGGGCGAGATGCTCCAACAGCTCCGCGATTCCGTGACCCTGGTCGCGCCCGGCGGCGTCTACACCCGCGCCACCGACATGTCGCCCGTGGTCATCGTGGGCCGCAACGGGCTGCCTCTGCCGGTGCCCGCTTACGTGCGGGTGCGGGTCGGCGAGTCCGAGACCGCCGCCCGCCACGAGGCCCTGCTGCCCGCCAAGGGGTCGCTGACGCTCCAGGTGACGCCGGAGGAGCGCGAGGATTCCGGTGACCGGTCGCGCCGCGGCCAGCTGCACCTGTGGTTGGAGACCACCGGCGGCCAGCGGATCTCGGCGCCGGTGGAGATCGTCGCCAGGACGGGGCCGAGCACCCGTTCGCTGATCGTCGCGTCGATCGTCCTGACCGTCGCGGTCGGGGTTTTCGCCGCCTGGCGGTCGGGGCGATTCGAAGGATTCCGCCGAATTCGTCCACAATGGGGGCGTGACTGATCCCGAAGCGCCACATTCCGGGCAGCGCGGCCGCATTCGCCGGCCCGCGCCACCGGCGCCCGCTCCCGCGCCCCGCACCGCTCCCGCGGCGCGCCGCGAGGAGTCGGCCCCGATCCTGAATCGACCGCCGACCGGTGCGAGCTCGCCCGGTGGGGCGGCCGGTGCCGGGCCCGCAGCTGCGGGCGCGGGCGTGGGCGGGGGCACCGCCCTCGCCACGGGCCCCGACGCGGACGCCGCACCGGCGACGGGAACGGCCACGGCAAGCGCGAAGACGGGCTCCGGCACCGCCAGCGACGCCGACGTCGTCCGCTCGACGGGTTCGATGGCCATCGCGACGCTGATCTCCCGCATCACCGGATTCCTGCGCAACGCCCTGATCGGCATCACGCTGGGCCCGGCGGTGGCGTCGGCGTTCAACGTCGCCAACACCCTGCCGAACCTCATCACCGAGATCGTGCTCGGCGCGGTGCTCACGTCGCTGGTCGTGCCGGTGCTGGTGCGCGCGCAGAAGGAAGACGCCGACGAGGGCGCCGCCTTCGTCCGCCGCCTGCTCACGCTGTCGCTGACGCTGCTGGGCGCGGTCACGGTCCTGGCGGTGATCGGCGCGCCGATATTGACGCGGATCAGCCTCAACGCCGACGGCGAGGTCAACGTCCCGCTATCGACGTCCTTCGCGTTCCTGTTGTTGCCGCAGATCGTCTTCTACGGCATATTTTCTCTGCTCATGGCGATATTGAACACCAAGGGGGTGTTCAAACCGGGGGCCTGGGCGCCGGTGGCCAACAACGTGGTGGCCATCGCGACGCTCCTGCTCTACTGGCTGCTGCCGGGAAGCCTGCCGAACGATCACCCGGGCACCATCACCGACCCGCACATCCTGCTGCTCGGGCTGGGCACCACGCTGGGCGTGGTCATCCAGGCGCTGATCATGATCCCGCCGCTGCGCAAGGCCGGCATCGACCTGCGCCCGTTGTGGGGCATCGACGACCGCCTGAAGCAGTTCGGCGGCATGGGCATCGCCATCGTGGCGTACGTGGCCATCTCGCAGGTCGGCTACATCATCACCACCCGCATCGCCTCGACCGCCGACGCCGCCGCGCCGACGGTGTACCAGCAGGCATGGCTGCTGCTCCAGGTGCCCTACGGCATCATCGGCGTCACCCTGCTGACGGCAATCATGCCGCGACTGTCGCGCAACGCCGCCGACGGCGACGACCGGGCCGTCGTCCGCGATCTGTCGGTGGGCACGCGCCTGACCATGATCGCGCTGATCCCGATCGTCGTGTTCTTCACGGCCTTCGGCCAGCCGATCGCCAACGCGCTGTTCGCCTACGGCGAGTTCCCCAAGGAGACGGCCGACATCCTCGGCTGGACGCTGTCGTTCTCCGCGTTCACGCTCATCCCGTATGCGCTGGTGCTGCTGCACCTGCGCGTGTTCTACGCCCGGGAGGAGGCGTGGACCCCGACGTTCATCATCTTCGGCATCACCATCGTCAAGGTGCTGCTGTCGATGCTGGCGCCGGTGCTGGCCTCCGATCGCCAGCTCGTGGTGGTGCTGCTGGCCGCGGCCAACGGCTTCGGCTTCATCGCCGGCGCCATCATCGGCGCGCTGCTGCTGCGCCGCGTCCTGGGGCATCTGCGGGGCCGCGAGGTGCTCCGGACCAGCGCCTGGGCCTTGGGTGCGGCGGTCGTCGGCGTCGCCGTGGCCATGCTCGTCGATTGGGCGGCGGAGGAGTTCCTGTTCGGTTCCCTCGGCTCCATCGGCGCGCTGTTCCGCGTGGCCGTGTCCGGCGTCGTGTTCCTGGTGGTCACCGGGATCGTGCTGTCGCGCTCGCCGCTGCCGGAGGTGCGCACCCTCGGCGGCGCCCTGGGCCGCATTCCGGGCCTGCGCCGGTTCGCGCCGAAGGCGGTCGGCGCCCCGGGCGGTTCGGACGCCGACGCCGCCATCGCGGACACCTTCGCCGCGGGCCCCGAGGCCGCCGCCGGCGAGACCGCGGCACTGGCCAACGAGGGCTTCACCGCCTCGCCGCTGCTGCCGCCCATGCCGTCGGAGGCGTCCCGCCCGACGCGTTTCGTCCCCGGCGAGATGGTCTTCGGCGGCCGCTACCGCCTCCTGTCCGAGGAGGGCTCGCGCCCCGGCGTGCGTTTCTGGCGCGCGGTGGACCGCACGGGCAATGGCCGGACGGGCACCGACGGCACGCCGCTTCACGACGAAGTCGCCCTGACGTTCATCGACACCTTGGTTGCGCCGCACGTCGGCTACACGGCGCCCGGCGCTGCCGTGAAGATCTCCGAGGCGGCCAAGGCCCTGCGCCGCGTCGAGGGGCCGGGGCTCGCGCGCATCCGCGCCGTGCACCTGGGCCGCACCGACGTCATCGTCGCCGCCGATTGGGTGCCGGGCGTGCCGCTGTCGGCGGTGGGCGAGGGCACCAACGCCGACGCCGCCGCCGTGGCCGTGGCCGATCTGGCGGAGGCCGCCGGCCGCGCCCACGACAGGGGCATCGCGCTGGGCGCGGATGGGCTGGACCGCCTGCGCGTCAGCGTCGACGGCCGGGTGGCGCTGGCGTTCCCCGCGCCGCTGCCGGCGGCCGACGCCGACGAGGACCTCGAGGTCACCTGCCGCGCGCTGTCGTCGCTTCTCGACGGCTGCCGCCACGTCCCCGCCGACATCCGCGCCATTCTCGCCGCGGCCTCCCGCGAAGTCGACGGCGAAACGGCGTGGTCGCAGGCGTCGGGAAGCGGCATCGCCGGGGAGACCGGCGACCGCGATGGCTCCGCCGACCCCACGGGTGCCGAGGGCACCGAAAACGCCGAACCGCGCAACCGGGGCCTGCGCCTGGCCGCCGGGCTGCGCGAGGCGGCGCTCGGCCCCGACTCCGGGCAGCTGCAGGTAATCGCCGAAGACGCCGACGCCCCGGACACCCCGGCGCGCCTGCGGCGCATCACCGGTGCGCAGCAGGGCCGGGCGTGGGGTTCCGGAGCGATCGTGGTGGGCTTCGTGCTCGTCGTCGCGCTGGTCCTGGCCGCCGTGTTCGCGTGGCTCAACCGCGCCGACGATGCGCCGCTGACGCCCGACTCCGTGCGCCGCGGCCCCGAAGTCGCCCAGGAGGCACTGCCCACCGGGCCCATCCGCCTGGTCGGCGCCGCCGAATGGCAGGCGGCCAACCCCAACCCGATCGCCGGGCCCGACGATCCCGGCGGGGCCGCGCTGATCATCGACGGCGACGACGCCACCTCGTGGACGACGTCGACGTACGACGCCCAATTCGGCGATGGGCCGATGGCGCTGAAGCCGGGCGTCGGCGTGACGCTGACCTTCCGCGTGGACGCCACCCCGGGTTCCGTGGCCATCACCGGGTCGCCGGGTGCGATGGTGCAGATCCGGTCCATTCCGGCCGCTCTCGCCGAGGAGGGCACCGGCGATCTCGGCGCCACGACGGTGGTGGGCGAGGGCCGGCTCGGGACGGGTGAGACGACCATCGAGCTGACCGGCGCCCCGAAGTCGCGCCACTTGCTCATCTGGGTCGGCGAACTGCCGATGCCCCAGCCGGCCTCGATCGCCGAGGTGACGGTGCAGCGCTGACGCGCGGCCCGAATGGCGCGCCCGCCCCACCCGTGGTGGGATGGGCGCGTGAACTTCGGGGGGAGGGTCACCGCGCCGCCGGCGCCGGTGGACCGCAGGGACGGGGAATCGGTCGACGACCGCGGCGATCTCGAGCTGTTGACCGCGCATCTGGCCGGCGACGCGCGGGCTTTTCCGGCGCTCGTCCACAGGCACGAGAAGCAGTTGTGGTGGACGGCGCTGCGGCATTCGCGCACGGAATCGGACGCCGCCGACGCGATGCAGGAGGCGCTGGTCAAGGCCCTGCGCAATGCGCCGGCATTCCGCCGCGACTCGTCGGTGATCACGTGGCTGCACCGCATCGTGGTCAACAGCTGCCACGACCGGATGCGGGGCCGCCACGGCCCGCCGGACGGCGTCGTCGACGAGCGCGCCACGCCGGGCATGAGCGAGGACGTGTCCGGGGACCCCTCGCTGACCGTGGTGATGCGCCAGGCGATGTCGCGCTTGCCGGAGGAGCAGCGCAACGTCATCCTCGAAGTCGACGTGATGGGCTGGCCGCTGGCCGACGTCGCCCGCCGGCTCGGCATTCCCGAGGGCACGGTCAAGAGCCGCCGCGCCCGCGCCCGCGCGACCCTGCGCCGCCAGTTGCGCCGACTCGAAGCCGAGGTGGCCCGATGACCCCCATCTGCCCGGAGCCCGCCCGTCACGGACGGGCGCATCATGGCCGGCTGCATCATGGCGGGCTGCAACATGACGGGCAGCAACATGACGGGCCCGTGCCCCGAGATGCGGTGTCCCTCGACCCGGTGCTCCTCGACGACGCCGCCCTCGAATCTCTCGCGGCTTCGTTGCTGTGCGACGAAGCCCCGCCTGCGTACGTCCACGAACTCTGGCGGCGGGACCACGGGGCGCACGACGACGCGGACGATCCCCGGCGGAATCTCCTGCGGGCCGGAAAAACCGGGCGATCCGGGGAAGCCGGGACAGCCATGGGAACGCGCATGGCCCCGGTGCTGCGGCTGCGGCGCCGCTTCTCGGCCACCGCGCCCGTCACAGTCACCGCAGTCACCGCAGTCACCGCCGCCACCGCCGCCACCGCCGCCACCGCCGCCGCGGCAGCCGCCGTTCTTCTCGTCGCCGGTGCCGGGATCTTCCCGCACCCGTGGACGGGGGCCGGGGACGGGCCGTCGCAAAGCCAACCGGCGCAACCCGACATCGACCTGGCGGCCCTCGGCCCCGCGGCAGGCGCGGCGATGGGGGAGCGCGACCTCGGCGGACTCGACGACCCCGGGCTGGCCGACGCCTGCCTGGCCGCCCACGATGAAGCCCCCGACGCGCTGCTCGGCGCCGCGCCCGTGGCCCACGGGGAACGCGTGGGGCAGCTGTTCGTGTTGTCGACGGGAATTCCCGGGCGCGTGACGGTGTTGTTGACCCTGAACACCTGCGGGAGCGAACCCGGGCCACCGGTCGTGCACGAGCAGATCGGGGCACCCGGGTAGGCTGCCGCAGGAGACGACGACGCGCGAACCGGAGGCACCGCCGGCCGGGAACCGCCGCGCCGCAACAGCGAAACGCCACGTCAGATGGCACCCACCAGGAGGATCGAAGCTATGACCGACACCATCCACGACGTCATCATCGTCGGCTCCGGCCCCGCCGGATACACCGCCGCCATCTACGCCGCCCGCGCCGAGCTCAAGCCCGTCGTGTTCGAGGGCGTCGAGTTCGGCGGATCGCTGATGACGACCACGGAGGTGGAGAACTTCCCGGGCTTCGCCGAAGGCATCCAGGGTCCCGACCTCATGGACCAGATGCGCGCCCAGGCCGAGCGCTTCGGCGCCGACCTGCGCATGGAGCTCGTCGACCGCATGGACCTGACCGGCGACGTGAAGTCCGTGTGGGTCGGCGAGGAGGAGCACAAGGGCCGTACCGTCATCCTCGCGATGGGCGCCGCCCCCCGCTACCTCGGCGCGCCCGGCGAGCAGGAACTGCTCGGCCACGGCGTCAGCTCCTGCGCCACCTGCGACGGCTTCTTCTTCCGCGACCACGACATCGCCGTCATCGGCGGCGGCGACTCCGCCATGGAAGAGGCGACGTTCCTGACCAAGTTCGCCAAGTCGGTGACCATCGTCCACCGCCGCGAGGAGTTCCGCGCCTCCGCGATCATGCTCGAGCGCGCCAAGAACAACGACAAGATCCGCTTCGCCACCAACAAGACCGTCGAGCGCGTCGTCGGCGAGGGGTCGGTCGCGGCCCTGGAGCTGAAGGACACCGTCACCGGCGAAACCTCGGAGCTGCCCGTCACCGCGATGTTCGTCGCCATCGGCCACGACCCCCGTTCCCAGATGGTCGCCGGCCAGATCGACCTGGACGAGTCCGGCTACGTCAAGGTCGACTCCCCGTCCACGCGCACCTCGCTGCCGGGCGTCTTCGCCGCCGGCGACTTGGTGGACTCGCACTACCAGCAGGCCATTTCCGCCGCCGGCACCGGCTGCACCGCCGCCATCGACGCCGAGCACTACCTGGCCGCGCTGGGGTAACCGGGACGGCGGGTCGGTCGTTTGCCGGTGTCCAGGCGGGACGACCGCACGGCACCGACTTCCGTGGCGGGAACGAAGACCCCTTGATCACCGGCCCAGCCCTGATATACTTCCCCAATATAAAATCGCGTAACTTTTAGGAGAATCATGTCCGTCGTTCACGTCACCGCGGAGAACTTCAAGTCCACCGTCATCGAGTCCGACAAGCCCGTGCTCGTCGACTTCTGGGCCGACTGGTGCGGCCCGTGCCGCAAGCTGGCCCCCGTCATCGAGGAGCTGGCCGCCGAGATGGGCGACCAGGCCGTGATCGCCAAGTGCGACATCGAGGCCGAGCGCACCCTCGCCGCCATGTTCCAGATCATGTCCATTCCGGCGCTGCTGATCTTCAAGGGCGGCCAGAAGGTCGACGAGATCGTCGGCGTCAAGCCCAAGGCGGACATCCGCCGAAAGGTTGAAGCTCAGCTCTAGCTGGTAGCGTGTGACCAGTGGGCGCCCGTCGGTGGCGACCATCGGAACACGTGAAGGAAGGGGACGCCCGGTGCCGGAGTATCTGCAGGTGGGGGAGCGATCGCCGCGTGTTGCGGAGGTGCGCACCACCCTGGCGAGACTCGGTATGCTGCCGGGCTACGACGGCGACGCCCTCACGCAGGATTCGCCGCAGTGGAGCGGCGACGACGATCTTTTCGACGCCGAGCTCCACGCCGCTCTGTTGGCGTTCCAGCAGTCCCGCGGCATCTACGCCGATGGCGTGATCCGCGATTCGACGCTGCGCTCGCTGCGCGAGGCGTCGTACGTTCTCGGTGCCCGCGTGCTGTCCTTCGACCCGCTCGCGCCGATGACCGGCGACGACATCAGCAAACTGCAGGAAGTGCTGCAGGAGCTCGGGTTCTTCGACACCCGCGTCGACGGCCACTTCGGTCCGCTCACCGACGCCGCCGTGCGCGAGTACCAGATCAACTACGGCCTGGAGCCCGACGGCATCTGCGGCCCGGTGACGTTCCGCGCCCTGAGCTACCTCGGGCGCCGGGTCACGGGCGGATCGCACGTCGCCATGCACGAGCGTGAAGCGGTCCGGGCGGCCGGCCCGAAGCTGTCGGGCAAGCGCATCGTCATCGACCCCGGCTGCAGCGCCAACGACCCCGGCATGACGGTGCAGGGCCCGTACGGCGCCATCACGGAGGAGGAGATCCTCTGGGATCTCGCCTCCCGCGTGGAAGGCCGCATGGTCGCCGCAGGAGCCGAAACGATCCTGTCGCGGCCCCGCACGGGCGATCCGTCGATCGAGGAGCGGGCCGACATGGCCAACGCCTTCGGCGCCGACGTGATGATTTCCCTGCGCGCCGACCGGTACCCGAATGAACTCGCGTCGGGTCTGGCCACCTTCTACTTCGGTTCGATCGTCGGCAACAGCTCGATTCTGGGCCAACAGCTGTCCGGTCTGGTGCAGCGCGAGATCGTCGCGCGCACTCCGCTGGCCGATTGCCGCACGCACGCACGCACGTGGGATCTGATGCGACTGACGCGGATGCCCACCGTGGAGATCGTGGTCGGTTACCTGACCAACCCGCACGACGTCTCCGTGCTCACCTCGCCGGAACACCGCGACCAGATCGCCGAGGCGATCGTCGTCGGCGTCAAGCGCCTGTACCTCACCGAAGAGGACGATCAGCCGTTGACCGGCACCTACAGCTTCGTCGAACTCCTGGAAGCGGAGAAGGACGCGTAGAACTGCGCGGCCACCAGCTGGTCGAGCGCGTCGGTGACGGCCGCCGACCAGTCCAGGTCGGGGTCGATGTCGCGTCGCAGGCGGGGATGGGTCTGGTGGGGGGCCACCACGGTGAACCCGGAGTTGATCAGGACCCTCGTGGGGATGACGTCGCCGGCGGCGTGATCGATCGCGCCGAGCGCCCCCGATTCGCAGCGGTGGGGAGTGCGCGGCGCGTCGACGGCGTGGAGGATCGACTCGGTCAGCGTCATCTCCTCCCGGGGGATGGGGCGCGCTTCGTCGTCGCCGCCGCCGGAGCAGCCGAATGCCTCGACGGCCTTTACGCCGCGCCCCGCCAGGTGGGCGACGACGGCATCGATCAACGCCTCTTCGATGCCCTGGTCGGCCACGATCGGGTCGATGTGCAGGCTCGTCAACATGACGGCATCCGGGGACACGGGCCCCGTGGGCATGCGCCGGGAAGTCGGGACGAAGCGCGGCGGCGCGAAGAGCAAGGTGGCCATGACGCCGTTGCCGGATGGCTCGGCCATGCTGAAACCGCACAATCCCCAGTCGACGCGCACCCGGTTGAGCCAGAACTCCTTCTCCAGCTCGGCATCGATGCCACCACGGGTGCGCGAGTCGCCCGATAGAGGCCCCAGAGGGTCCTGAGGGCCTCCGGAACCCATGGACCCCACTCCCGGGCGATCATGGCCTCCCGGGCGCCCTGGCCCCGTCTGCAGGCCCATTTTCCGCCATGGATTGCCGACCACGCGGTTCGGATCGGCTTCGGGAGTCGCATCCCCGGCCGGGACCGAATCCGCCAGGGGACGTTCGGGTTCGATTTCCCAGAACAGGCTGCGCAGGGTCCCGGGATGGATCGTGCGGCGGTTCGCCAGATCGATCGGGCGGATGAATCCGGAGGACATTGTGGTGCCCCGTTCAGTCCCGGTCGGCGTCGATGAGGGACATGATCCTGTCGAAGTCCTCCAGATCGCCGAATTCGATGACGATGCGCCCCTTCCTCTTGCCCATCGTGGCCGACACCTTCGTGTCGAAGTTGTCCGACAACCGGTCGGCCCAGACGGTGAGGCGCTCCGGCTGGGGGAGGGGTTCCCGCTTGCGGCGACCCGCGGCTTCGTCGCCCCGGTTGATCAGGGTGACGGCCTCTTCGGTCGCCCGGACGGACATGCCTTCGGCCACGACCCGGTCGGCGAGCATCGACTGGTCCGCCGTACCCGTCTTGACGCCGAGCAGCGCGCGGGCATGGCCGGCGGTGAGCACGCCCGCGGCGACGCGTCGCTGGACGTCCACGGGAAGCTGCAGCAACCGGATCATGTTCGTGATTGCGGGCCGGGAACGTCCGATCCGATCGGCGAGCTCGGCCTGCGTGACCTCGAACTCCTCGAGCAACTGCTGGTACGCCGCCGCCTCTTCGAGCGGATTGAGCTGCACGCGGTGAATGTTCTCCAACAGGGCGTCGCGGAGCATCGACGAGTCGGACGTCTCGCGGACGATCGCGGGGATCGCGTCGAGCCCGGCGAGCTGGCTGGCCCGCCAGCGGCGCTCGCCCATGATGATCTCGAACTCGGGTTGCGGCGCACGCGGATCCCGTGCCCGCGCTTCCTCGAGGGCCTTGGCCCGGACGTCGTCGCCGATCGGTCGTACGACGATCGGCTGCATGAGCCCGAACTCGCCGATCGAGTGGGCGAGCTCCTTCAGCGGCTCTTCGTCGAAAACCTCGCGGGGCTGACGAGGATTCGGGACGATCAGCGGAAGTGCAATCTCCCGGTACGTCGCACCGATCCCTTCGGCCCCGACCGACGAACCGTCCGTCGCCCCGCCGGTCGTCTTCGCTGAGCCATCGGAACGGCGCGCCGACTGAGTCGATGTTTCACGTGAAACTTCGGCTGACGCTTCACGACGATTCGACGTTCCGTCACTGTGACGTTTTATACCAGACTCCCTGGACGAGTCAGTTCCGTCACCGTGACGCTTCTCGGTTCGGGCGTTCCCGTCCCGATCACCGGACGATCGCCCATTGCCGGCACGGGAGGAACCACCGCGGTCATCACGCGACCGATCCTCGGCGCCGGCACCCTTGGGGCCGAAAATGATGTCGGCGGCGCTGTCACCCACCGACGGGTTCTGCTCGGGCGCGGTCGGGATGAGCGCCGCCAGACCACGGCCGAGCCCGCCGCGGCGGGTCTCCTTCTTGTCCTGGGCCATAGTGTCGTCCTCCAACTACTGGTTCTCGGGAGCGACGCCGATGGCGCCGCTGCTGGGGGAGGGGAGATAGTCGCCGCGGCCGGCGAGCTCCTTCGCCGCGTCCATGTAGGCGAGAGCGCCACGCGACCCGGGGTCGTAGCTGATGATCGTTTTGCCGTAACCCGGGGCCTCCGACACCTTCACCGACCGGGGGATCACGTTGCGCAGCACCGCATCGCCGAAGTGCCGGCGCACCTCATTCGCCACCTCGTCGGCCAACTTCGTGCGGCCGTCGTACATAGTCAACAAGACCGCCGAGATATGCAGATCCGGGTTGAGGTGCTGGCGGATCATTTCCACGTTGTTGAGCAACTGGGTGACGCCCTCCAATGCGTAAAACTCGCACTGGATCGGAATGATGACCTCCGATGCGGCGGTCATGGAATTCAGCGTCAACAGACCCAGGGAAGGCGGGCAGTCGATGATCAGGTAGTCGAAACCCTCCTCCTCGAGGAACTCATCGGTGATCGCCTGCCGAAGTCGGCGTTCCCGATTGAAGAGGTTCACTAGCTCAATCTCGGAGCCGGCGAGGTCGAGGGTGGCGGGAATGCACCAGAGGTTCTCGTTCTCCGGGGACTGCTGCATGGCTTCCGCCGGAGCAACCTCGCCGATCAGGACTTCATACGTCGAGATGGTTCCACTACGATGATCGACGTCGACCGCAGTCGATGCGTTTCCCTGCGGGTCGTTGTCGATGAGCAGAACCTTGAGCCCATGATGCGCCAGTGCGGACGCGAAATTGACCGCCGACGTGGTCTTGCCGACTCCGCCCTTCTGGTTGGCAAAGGCTATGCGGCGCGTCTTCTCCGGCTTAGGCAGAGTCGGCCGGTTCGGGCCCTTCACCTGCGCCGCCCGTCGCGCCGCTGCAGCGATTGGCGAATCTTCCCACGAATTGCGGGCCATTGAACATCCCCTTTAATTCCGGATCGACACCGGGTATCGCGCCAACACAGGGTCGGCCTACATGCACGACGGACCACCAGGGGGAGAGCCCCATGGGGTCCGAGGTCTGGCACTCACTCTAGCCCCTCTTCCGGATCCCCCTCAACGCCCGAGAAGAGATCAGATGTTTCACGTGAAACCGCGCGGAGAAGTGGGAACCCGCAGCACGACACAGCCTGAGCGTGGAGTGTTGTTTCACGTGAAACATGCGGACTGTACGAGAATGTGCCCGGACGAAAACCCGAGGAGGAACGACTCAACGTCAGCCGGACTAGTT
>DGYFI06202__coassemble_731_pt1 | contig 17896 bp, 16 predicted proteins | sample DGYFI06202__metabat2_high_PE_027 | metagenome-assembled genome bin DGYFI06202
GAAAAGGGCCGGCGGGTTCAGGAGGTCGGCTAGGACGACGACTGCGACACCGCCATCAGCGAGTCCGTCGAGGAGTTCCTCGGCGAAGATCTGCTGGACGAGGACACCGACGAGGTCGTCGACGTCGTGCTGCTGTGGTGGCGCGACGGTGACGGGGATCTGGTCGACGGACTCGTCGACGCCGCCCGGCCGATGACGGACAACGGCCGCATCTGGCTGATCACCCCGGGCGCCGGCCGCCCGCGGTTCGTGGATCCGGGCCTCATCGACGAGTCGGCGCAGCTGGCCGGTCTGACCGGTACCTCGGCGATCCGCCTGGGCGAGTGGCAGGGCAACTGCCTGGTGCAGCGGGGCGTCAAGCGCCAGTAACGCGGCCACCTCGGGACGATCTGCGGCGCGACGGGCCGAAGAATGACCGTCTCAACGGGTGTGTTACCGTTTTTCGCGACGTCGCGCGTGCGACTTCCGCGGCGATAGCTCAGTGGTAGAGCTCTGGTTTTACACACCAGCGGTCGGGGGTTCGAAACCCTCTCGCCGCACGTGATTTCCTGCCGATTGTTGCAGGTCAGCCCCGTTCCGGTCCGTCACCGGGACGGGGCTTTCGTGGCCCACGGGGGCCCCGGGTTTGACCCAAATTGACCCAAACGCTGGTCAGCGCCCGAATGTGGCCCGCCACGTCAAGGAGAAGCGATGACGCCCACCCGCACCCGACGCCTTCTGGGCCGGGCCGCCGCAATCGCGGCGGGATGCGCGGCCGACCGAGTGTTCGGCGACCCGGCGCGGCACCATCCGGTGGCGTGGTTCGGCACGGCCGCCGATCGGCTGGAGAAGCGGATCTGGGCCGACTCGAAGCCGCGGGGAGTGGTCTACGCCGCGGTGCTCGTCGGCGGGCCCACGGCGATCGCCGCCCTGGCCGCCCGACGGTTCCCGAACGCCGCGCTGGCCGCGGTGACGTGGGCGTCGCTCGGCGGCACGACGCTGGCCCGCACCGGCGAGCGCATGGCCGACCGCCTGGAAGCCGAGGACCTCGCCGCCGCCCGCGAGCTGGTGCCGTGGCTGTGCTCGCGCGACCCGTCGAAGCTCGACCTCGACGGCGTGGCGCGGGCGACGGTGGAGTCCCTGTCGGAGAACACCTCCGACGCGGTGTCCGGCACCCTGCTGTGGGGTGCGGCGCTCGGCGCGCCCGGCGTGGTCCTGCACCGCTGCGGCAACACCCTCGACGCGATGGTGGGGTACCGCACGCCGAAGTGGGGCAACTTCGGCTGGGCGTCGGCGAAATTCGACGACGCGATCAACTGGGCGCCCGCCCGCCTGACGGGCATCGCCACGGTCATCGCCGGACCCGATCGCGCCGGAGCCTGGCGCGCGTGGCGCGACGACGCCCCCGCCCATCCCAGCCCGAACGCCGGCATCCCGGAGTCCACGGCCGCCGGGGCCCTGGGGGTGCGCCTCGGCGGCGCCACCGCATACGACGGGGGAGTCGAGCACCGCGCGACGCTGGGCACCGGGCATGCGCCGGCGGTCGCCGACGTGCGCCGGGCGGTGCGCCTGACGCGGCGCGTTCAGGACATCACCGCGGCGCTGTGCCTCGGTGGCCTGTTGCTCGCCGCCGCGACCCGCTGATTCGGCCGGCCGGCCCGGAACGTCCCTAGAACCTCTCGCCGTCGAGGCCATGGCCCCGGCGGCGGCGTCCCTTGTGCCCGGAGTCGCCGTAGCGGGCGGCCATGCGCCGAGCACGCTCCTCGGCGGGATCCACCGGCGCCCGGCCCTCCGGCGCGGCGTCGGCCTGCGCGGCATCGCCCGACGGGGCGGCGGGCTCAGGCGCCGCGGCGTCACGGTCACCCTCGTGCTTGACGACGCCCACCGTCCCGCCCAGCGGCGCCCCCGTGGCGGCCACGGGCACGGCGGACGATGCGGCCGCGGAACCGTCGTCAAGCGACGTCCGCAGGGCGGCCTCCTGTTCCTCCCGGTCCCGGCGGCGCTCCCGGGCCTCCGCGTAAATGAACCAGATCAGCGCGCCCGGGGCCATGAGGCCGAAGAAGATCCACTGGATGCCGTAGGCCAGATACGGGCCGGTCTCCAGCGTCGGCAACGGGATCGACCGCAGGCCGCCGGGCTGGCCCTCGGCGAGCTGGACGTAATCGGCGTGGAGATCCAGGCCCATGACGTCGCCGACCTGGTCGGTGTTGAGGCCGTAGACCTGAGTCGGCTCGCCCGGGCCACCCTCCAGCGGCGGGCGCTCCGGGAGCATCTCGCCGCGTCGGGCGTAGCCGAGCAGCTCGACCTCGCCGGACGGGGCCTTGTCCATGTCGGGGATGCCGCCGTCGGACGGGGTCTCGAAACCGCGGTTGACCAGGTACAGCGTCCCGTCGTCGGCGCGGAAGGCGGTCAGCGCATGCGTCGCCGGGGTGCCGTCGACCGGGCGGTTGCGCAGCAGGACGTCCGAATCCGGCAGATACTCGCCGTTGAGCGTCACCCGCCGCCATTCGGTGCCCTCCGCGAGCTCGCCGCCGTCCGGGAACAGCTCGGAGGCGTCCACGGGGTCGACCTCGAAGGCGTGGCGAAGCTGATCGTTGCGCTCCTGCGTCGCCTCGTTCTTCCCGAGCTGCCACGGTGCGAGCACGGTGAACGCGAGATAGGCGAACGCGACGCAGACCACGGCCGTGAGCACCCAGCCCGGGGTCAGGAACTGGCGGATTCGGGATTTCACGCCGCCCACCTTACTCACCCGCCCGGATCGCCCCGGATACGGCAGGGGGGATCGGGGCGCGGCGCTGCGTGACGTTGATCATCGGCGAACACGTTCGGGCACGGCGGTGGAGTAGAATTCGCCGTTAGCCCGTCGTTCGTGTGGGGTCCGCCGTCATCGCCCCGCACGCCCCACCCGCCGGAAGGTGCCCGTGTCCACAGCCGCAAAGACGTCATCGCGTTCGCGTTATGGCACGGTTTTCCGTCAGTTCATCAAGTTCGGCCTGGTCGGCGGCACCGGCGTGCTGGTGAACACCGCGGTGGCCATCGCCGCCCGCAAGGCCGGCCTGGAATGGGGCGTCAACGAGCACGACGTGTTCGCGAACCTGCTGGGCACGCGCTGGAACATCCGCTGGTCGCACGTCTACGCCACGCTGGCGTTCTTCATCGCCAACATCTGGAACTTCCAGCTCAACCGCTCGTGGACGTTCCGGGTGGACGACCGCCCCAACTGGTTCCGCCAGTTCGGGCCGTTCCTGCTGGCCGGGCTGTCGGGCCTCGTCGTCAGCCTGATCACCATCACCGTGCTGACCAACCCCACGTCGCCGCTGGCCCTGCCGGAGCACATCTTCGACGACTCCAGCGGCCTGCGCACCCGCTTCTACTGGGCGAACCTCATCGGCGTGCTGCTGGGCACGCCGGCGAACTTCGTGATCAACAAGATCTGGACGTTCCGCGTCCGCACCCTGACGGGCAAGGATCCGCGCCCCAAGGACCGCGAGCGCATCGAGTTGAAGGAACTGTAGGGCTTTACGACGCCGCCCGGCGGATCAGTGCGCCGGTGAATCAGCGCGGCGGTGGATCTGCGCGCCGGCGAATCAGCGCGTCGACGAGTCCTCGAGGAAGTCGCGCACCGCGGCGATGAGCCCCGGAGTGGCGGCCTCGATCTCGCGGCGGGTGCGGGTGAAGCCGGACGCGTCGCCGTAATACGGGTCGGCGACGTCGGCGTCGGAGGGGGAGTCCGGGTCGAAGGAGCGCATCAGGCGGATCTTCTCCGCCGGGATGCCGCGCGCGATCAGCTGCGAGACGTGGCCGTTGTCCATGGCGATGTACAGCGTGGCGTCGACGTGCTCGGCGCCGAGCTGCGCGGCGACGTGGGTGGAGTCGCGGCCGCTGCCCTCCAATTCGGCGCGGGCGCGGGAGTCCGCCGGCTGCCCGACGTGCCAGGCGCCGATGCCGCAGGAGGCGAGGAGGACGTCCTCGGTCAGCCCCGCGTCCTCGACGGCTTCGCGGACGATGATCTCCGCCATCGGGGAGCGGCAGATGTTGCCGCTGCACACGAAGACGAGGTACACGGATTCGGTGCGGCCAGGGGCGGACATGGGTTCTCCTCGGTGAAGGGTCCGGGTGAAGGAGTCGGGCGAAGGAGCCGACCGCGGTCGGCCGGCGAAAAGCGGGCGGCCCGCGTGTGCGCCGGCCCCGATCGGGGACCGCCGCGCGCGGGGCGTTTTTTCCGAATGACAAGGTATAACGCCCGCGTCGCCGGAGCCAATTTCCCGCGTGGGGCCACGGCCGCCGGGGCGCTGGGCCGCAGCCGATCGCGCGTGGCGGAATGTGGGCGTCAGAGCCCCAGCAGCTCCCGCGCTGTCCGGTCGAGCTCATCGGGGGAGTGGCAGACGGCGTCGGCCAGCCCGCGTTCGGAATCCGGCCCGTAGCCCCAGCCGACGAGGATGCACGGCACGCCGAACTTCTTCGCGCCCTCGAGATCGTGGATGCGGTCGCCGATCATGACCACTCCGTCGGCGCGCGCGGCCCCGTCGGCATCGGCGGGCAGGCCCAGCGTGCGCAGGGTGTACTCGATGACGTCGTCCTTCTGGTGCCGGTGCCCGCCGTCGTCGGCGGCGCCGATGAAGTCGAACCGGTCGAGGATCCCGAACTCCGCCAGCACCTTGCGCGCGAAGTGCCCGCCCTTCGACGTGGCCGTCGCCAAGCGGATGCCGTCGGCGCGCCAACCGTCGAGGAGCTCCGGCCAACCGGGGAACATTGCGGTGTCGGCCCAGCCGCCGCCGGATTGCCGGGCACGGTAGACCCGCATCGCCTCGTCGAGGCTTTCGCCCCTCAACCCGATGCCCTCCATCGAGTCGCGCATCGGTGGGCCGGCCAGCGACGCCAGGAAGGCGGCGTCGGGAAGCGGATGTTCCACCGCGTCCATGGCGGCGCGGAAACTGGCCTGGATGCCGGCGAGGGAATCGCTGATGGTGCCGTCGACGTCGATGAGCAGGGTGGGGGCGGTGAGGGCCATGCACCCAGTATGGCCGGGGCGGGCGGTGATCCGCGATCCGGGTGATGTGGCAATCTGAAGGGCATGGAAATGGGGGACGGCGGCGCATCCGGCACGGCGGCGGCCGCAGGCGCGCAACACAAGGCGGACGCGGACGGGTTCGCCGGTGATCTGGGCTACCACGGCGATGTCGCGGCGCGCGGGGCCCTGGTGGATTTCGCGGTCAACGTGCGCGGGACCACGCCGCGATGGCTTCTCGACGGCCTCGGCGGGCACTTGAACGAGCTGTCGGCGTATCCCGACCCGATGCTCGACAGGCGGGTGCGCAAGCTCATCGCGGCTCGTCACGGGCGCACCGCGGACGAGGTGCTGTTGCTGGCCGGCGTGGCCGAGGGGTTCGCGTTGCTGCCGAACATCTGCCGGCGGCCCGCGGTCATCCACCCGCAGTTCACCGAGCCGGAGGCCGCCATGCGCGCCGCCGGGGTCGACGTCGACCGCGTGATCCTGCGGCGGCCCTGGGATCTGCGGCAGGCGCTCGGCGGGGGCGGCGGTGCGGGAGTGCCCGCCGACGCCGATGTGGTGGTGGTCGGCAATCCGACGAACCCGACGTCGGTGCTGCATGCGCGCGAGGAGATTCTCGCGTTGCGCGGGCCGGGCCGGATCGTGGTGGTCGACGAGGCGTTCATGGACGTCGTCCCCGCCGACGAATATGCCGGCGCGGAGGTCGCGTCGGTGCGTGATCCGGGCGTGCTGGTGTTCCGCAGCCTGACCAAGACGTGGGCGCTGGCGGGGCTGCGGTGCGGTTACGCGCTGGGGGCGCCGGAGGTGCTGGCGAAGCTCGCCGCGCGACGCCCGGCGTGGCCGGTGGGGACCCTGCAGCTGCACGCGATGCGGCTGGTCGCCGAACACGGCATGGGCCGGCCTCTGGAACTGGAGCGCGCCGACGTCGTTCGCGAACGTACGGCGATGGTCGGGGCCCTGCTCGACGCGGGGTGGGACGTCGAACCGGCGGCCGGCCCGTTCGTCCTTGCCCGGCCGCCCGTGGAGGACCCGGAGGCCGCGCGCCTGACGTTGGCCAACCGCGGCGTGGCCGTCCGACGCTGCGACACCTTCCCCGGTCTCGGCCCGTCGTGGTGGCGGCTGGCGGTGCGCGGCGCGGCGGACGTCGGCACACTGGTGGGGGAGGTCGCCCGCATCGCCGTGGTGCAGAGTGAACGGTGAGCATCCCGGCCGCAGCGCCGCGACCGCTGTGCCGCAACTGAATAGCCGCCGCCCGCAATCCACCCGAGAGGATCCCCAGATGAACGTGACCGTCGCCGACGTCCGCCGCGTCCTGGACGCCGCCTACCCGCCCGAACTGGCCGAAGAGTGGGACAAGGTCGGGTTGATCTGCGGCGATCCGAATGAGCCGGTGTCGCGGGTGGCCGTCGCCCTGGACTGCACCGATGCCGTCGCCGACGCGGCGCTGGCGTCCGGCGCGCAGATGCTGGTGGTCCACCACCCGCTGTTGCTGCGGGGGGTGTCGTCGGTGGCGGCGGATACGCCGAAGGGCCGGATCCTGCACAAGCTCATTCGCGGCCGCGTGGCGCTGTTCGCGGCGCACACCAACGCCGATTCCGCCCGCCCCGGCGTCAACGACCGGCTCGCCGAGCTGCTCGGCGTGCACCCGGGAGCGCCGTTGGCGCCGAAGCCGGGCCGGCACCTCGACGCGTGGGTCGTCCGCGTGCCCGCCTCGCATGCCGACGCCGTCAAGGACGCCGTGTTCGATGCCGGCGCCGGGTCCGTCGGAGATTACGACTCTTGCGCTTTTGAATTGACCGGCCGCGGCCAGTTCCGCCCCGGCGACGACGCGAACCCGTTCCTGGGCGAGCGCGGCGAGGTCGAACACGTCGACGAGCAGCGCATCGAGTTCGTCGCCGAGCCGCACCTGCGGGCGAAGGTCCACGCGGCGCTGCTGGCGGCGCACCCGTACGAGGAGCCGAGCTTCGACATCCTGGAGTCCCAGGTCGGCGACCTCGACCCCGAGTCGGCCCTGGGCATCGGCCGCGTCGGCGATCTCGATGAACCGATGACCTTCCGCGATTTCGTCGGCCGCGTCGGCAAGCGACTGCCCGCAACCGAATGGGGCGTGCGCGGCGCCGGCGACCCGGACCGGATGATCCGACGCGTGGCGGTGGCTTCGGGGTCGGGCGATTCTTTCCTGGATACGGCGCGCAAGCTGGGGGTCGATGCGTTCGTCACGTCCGACCTGCGCCACCACCCGGTCGACGAGGCGCTGCGCGACGGCGGGCCGTGCATCGTCGACACCGCCCACTGGGCCAGCGAATTCCCCTGGTGCGGCCAGGCCGCGGATCTGCTGGCCGGCGCGCTGGACCTGGAGACCGAGGTCCTGGACATCCGCACGGACCCGTGGACCGTCGCCGCGGGCGCTTCGCTTGACGACGACCACGCCCCCACGACCACCGATATTCCCGAGGAGAACCGATGAAACTCGATCCCGTCACCCAGGTGACCATCCTGGAGCTGTCCGAGGCGCAGGCGCGCATGGACGGGCTCGAGGCGCGCCGCCAGTCGACGCCCGAGCGTGCGGAGCTGACGGCTCTGCTGGCCGAGCGGGCGGCCGCGCGGACCAGTTCGGCGCGGTCGCGACTGTCGGCGCAGGACCTGGGCGTGGACGTGCGGAAGCTGGAGTCCGACCTGGCGAAGCTGCGCCGCCGCGAGGACGAGGACCGTCGCAGCCTCGAGGCAGCCGAGGACCCGGACGTGCGCCGCGACCTGCAACATGACCTGGCGTCGACGCTGCGCCGCCGCGAAGAGCTGGAGCACCACATCGCCGACGTCCGCGACGTCCGCGACGCCCATGAGCTGAACACCGACGTCGACGCCGATGAGCTCGACGTGCGCATCCGGGCCGCCGAGAAGCGCCTGGCAGACGCGGACCTGGACATGCAGGCGCAGGTCGACGGCCTGAGCCGGCGCATGGAGGAACTGCGCGGATCCGTGGACGCGAAGCTGCTGTCGCGCTACGACAAGATCACCGCAGAGACCGGCATCGGCGTCGCCCGCCTCGATGGGCGCACGTGCCGCAGCTGCTACATGGAGCTCGACGCGTCGACGATGCGCAGCTTCGAGACGTTGGCGCCCGAAGAAGTGGTGAACTGCCCCGAGTGCCGCGCGTGGCTGGTGCGGCCGGTGACGCTCAACGCCGCAGGCAAGGGCGACAAGCGATGAGCGGCGCGGAGGGTGGCGCACGCGGCGAAGGCACCGCGGGCCGCGGCGCCGGAGCCGACGGTGCTGCGGGCCGCGGCGCCGGGGCCGTCACGGACGGCGGTGCGGACGCCGACAAGGGCCTGGTGTCCACGACCTCCGGGTCCGGGGCGGCGCGCGAGGCCACTTCGGCCAGTCCGGGTTGGACCGGCGCGGTCGGGGAGCCGACTCGCCTGCTGCTGCTTCGCCACGGTCAGACGCCGATGAGCGTCGACCGGCGCTACAGCGGATCGACCTCGAACCCGTCGCTGACCGACTTCGGGCGCCGGCAGGCCCGCGCGGCCGCCGAACGGCTGGCGCTGGGCGACTGGGACATCGGCGGGATCATCGCCTCGCCGCTGGCCCGCGCCCTGGAAACGGCCGAGTACGCCTCCGCAGAACTGGGACTGGACATCCACGTCGACGATGACCTGCGCGAAACCGACTTCGGCACCTGGGAGGGCCTGACCTTCGGAGAGGCCGCCGCCCGCGACGCCGACATCCACTCCCGCTGGCTCACCGACCCCGAGTTGCCGCCGCCGGGGGGCGAGGCGTTCCGCGCCGTCGACGACCGCGTCGCCCGCGCCCGCCGACGCATCGCCGAGCGGTACGGCACGGGCACGTTCCTGGTTGTCAGTCACGTCACGCCCGTCAAGGCGCTGCTGCGCCAGGGCATCGGCTGCGGCTTCGAGCTGTTCACCCGCCTGCACCTGGACTTGGCGTCGTTGTCGGTTGCCGAGTTCTACGCCGACGGGCCGTCGTCGGTCACCTTGGTCAACGACACCGCCCACCTGCGATAGGTCCACGTTCCCGCCCACCTGCGGTAGATCCACGTTCCCGCCCACCTGCGGTAGGTTCACGTTCCCGGCCTCGGTCATCCTGGTGATGCATCCCGCCGCACCGGAAGGGGCAGGCCGTGGGGCGGGGACGTGGGCGTCGTAAAGCAAGTGCTGTAAAGTCCCACCACGTGAGCGAGCCGGTCGGATGGCCGCGGCACGGGGACCAGCGCACCGCAGGGTGCGCCCGGCCCGGCGCCGAGGAAAGTCCGGACTCCACAGGGCACGGTGGTTGCTAACGGCAACCCGGGGCGACCCGCGGGACAGTGCCACAGAAAACAAACCGCCCGGGCGGCGCGGACTCGTCCGCGACGAACCGGGTAAGGGTGAAAAGGTGCGGTAAGAGCGCACCAGCGCCGCAGGTGACTGCGGCGGCTCGGTAAACCCCACCGGGAGCAAGGCAAGAGGGCGCACCACGTTCGCGCGGTGTGCCTGCTCGGACGATCGAGGGCGCCCGCCCGAGTTCGAGGGTCAGCTGCTTCAGGCGCCCAGCGATGGTGCGTCGAGATGGATGGTCATCGCCCGTCGGCGCCGAAAGGCACGGCGGGAACAGAATCCGGCTCACAGGCCGGCTCGTTCACGTTTACTTCGGGGGATTTTTCTGTGGCGGCGTATGCGTCCGCGTCCGAGTTGCGAGATTTCTCCCCTCGAGGCGGGAGAAACACGCCAATGCCCGGTGCGTCAGTCACACCAGCCCCAACGTCGCTGAGTTGCGTTCTTTTTGAAACATCGGCGCTGCAAAAGACCAGGTGTTTTGCCGCTCTCGTGTTTCAAAATGAACGCGGTGGCGGTTGGTTGGGGCGCATGTGACTGGGGGTGAAAATCTGCGATCGCTTCTGCGGCGTTGGGCGGTACCTGGGCCCGCCAGAACGGGTCGAACCCTTCTGAGGCGCTTTCGCCGCTCGGCCGGAATTCCCCCGCATGTCGGCGATCGCGCCGACGTTCGCTTCGGGAGCGCTCCGATCAACTGCTCCGGCGCCGGGCTTCGTAATCCTGTTTCCGCGTTCGAAACCCTTCAGGCCAACGCTCGCCAAAACGGACGAAAGTCCCCCGAAAAGTTTCGCCCCGCTCGAGTGCCTTCGCGCCGCGGACCAGCGCCTCGCGTGTTTTGCTGGCGGCGGTTTCGGTCATCATGTCGGTCCAGTCGATGCGTGCCGGGTCCAGACCCACGTCTCGGAATTCCTTTTCGCGCCGCCATTCACGGCGCACGCGATCTTCGGGGTCGCCGTACTTACCGGTGAACTTGTCCTCACCGTGGACTTCGATGACGACCGGCAAATGACGGTAGGCCATGTCGACGCGGCCGATGAGGACGTTGCGTTCATCGAACACCCAGGTCTGAAGCTCGGGCGCGGGTAGTCCGGCTTCGATGAACTGCGCCCGCGCCAGCGATTCGGCGGCACTTTCGGCGGTCGCCGTGGCCATGGCGATCGTTTCGAGGGCTTCCCGGGGACTGCGGCTGCGGCCGGCGGCACGCGCGAGGTCGATGTTCGAATGCCCGAGCCTCAGCGCCGAGTCCGCGGCGAGCAGCCCTGGCCGAAACCCGTGACGCAAGCGAATGTCGGCAACGGTCGCCCCGACGCCGGTCACCGGGCGGCCGCCGATGCGGACCAGGTCTTCGGGCCCCCACGCCAGCGGGCTTTCGCGGACGTCCCGGATCGTGGTCGAACGCCGCCGCGTGGGATGGGCGAGCTCGATGATGTCGTTGTTCGGGTCGCGGTCGGGGTCGTCGCGCCAGCGCCCGTCCGCGTCGAGGATCTCCAGGCCGTGGACGAGGGCAGCGCTGCGCCCCACGAGCACCATGCCGGCGCGGGCGTCGGCGGCGGTGATGTGCCGGAGCCGTCGTTTGGCGTCGTCGTCGAGCTCGCGCCATTGGTCGGCGGGGTAGTAGGCGTTGGTGCGGATGCGGTGGAGTTCGCCGGCCTTGTGCCTGCGCGAAAGGGTGACGCGCTCGACGTCGGTGGCGCCTCGAATTGGGTTCATGCCCTATTGGACGCGGCCCGGCGCCGCGCGGTTCCATCTGATTTCCGGCTACCCGAGGACAGGGGAGGACATGTGGAAGGCCGGGCCGTCGCATTTCGCTTTACGACGGCCCGGCCTCCACGTCATCCGCCTGCGAGCCAGGGAACGCTGCGTCACGCAAGGGTGCACACGGACGGCGGGCACCAGGAGTGCGCCACTCCCTCGGGAGCAGCGAACGACCCGGAGCAGCCGGGGCACCCGGAAGCGGCGGGGATTACAGGAACTTCTCGTACGACGGCAGGTCGAGGAAGCCGTTGCCCGACAGGCCGATCAGGATGACGGGGCCAGTTCCCGGCTCGCCGGTGAACTTCGAGGCCTCGACGCACGCGGCGGCGATGGCGTGGTTCGACTCCGGCGCGGGGACGGTGCCCTCGCAGCGGGCGAAGCGCATGCCGGCGGCGAACGCGTCCTCCTGCTCGACGGTCGTGGTCTCCATCAGTCCCAGCTCCACGGCGTGCGACACCATCGGCGCCATCGCGTGGTAGCGCAGGCCACCGGCGTGGATCGGGTCCGGCACGAAATCCTGGCCCAGGGTGTGCATCTTCAGCAGCGGCGTCAGCCCCGCCACGTCACCGTGGTCGTAGCGGTACTCGCCCTCGGTCAGCGACGGGCACTTCGCCGGCTCCGCCGCGATGATGCGCGGCGCGCCCTCGCCCACGAACTCCTTCGGATCCCGCTTCGTCCGCGAGGGTTCGGTCGCGGTGGATGCGCGGCCGCCGTCGTCAAGCACGGAACCCGTCAGCGAATGCCCGATGAACGGGAACGTCAGGCCGGCGAGGTTCGACCCGCCGCCCGCGCAACCGACGACCACGTCCGGGCCCGACTCGCCGAACATGGCCAGCTGCGCCGCGGCCTCCTGGCCGATGATCGTCTGGTGCAGCATCACGTGGTTCAGGACGCTGCCCAGGGCGTAGCGGGAATTGTCGCCCTTGACCGCGACCTCGATGGCCTCCGACACGGCCATGCCCAGCGAACCCGGGGTGTCGGGGTCCTTCGCCAGCATCGCGCGGCCGGCCTCCGTCAGATCCGACGGCGACGGGTGCACGGTGCCGCCGTAGACCTCCATGAGCATGCGGCGGTACGGCTTCGAGTCGTACGACGCGCGGACCTGCCACACCTCCACGCCCAGGCCGAAGAACTGCGCCGCGAACGACAGCGACGCGCCCCACTGGCCGGCGCCGGTCTCCGTGGTCAGGTTCGAGATGCCGTCGAGCATGTTGTAGTACGCCTGCGCCACCGACGTGTTCGGCTTGTGCGAACCGATCGGCGACACCGACTCGTTCTTGTAGTAGATCCGGGCCGACGTGCCCAGCTCCTTTTCCAGGCGGCGGGCGCGGGCCAGCGGCGCCGGGCGCCACAGCCGGTAGATTTCGCGGATCGGCTCGGGGATCTCGATCCACCGGTCGGTGGAGAATTCCTGCGCCACCAGGCCGGACGCGAAGATCGGCTCCATCTCCTCCGGCTTCAGCGGCTCGCGCGTGCCCGGGTGCAGGTGCGGCGGCAGCGGCTCCGGGAAGTCGGCGGCGAGGTTGTACCAGTGGGTCGGCAGCGCCGAATCGGGGAGGATGGCCTTGGTCATCTCGTCGTGCGCGGCGGACGTGTCGGCGCCGGGCCTGGCCTGCGGGGTCATGTGTGCTCCTATGTCGTGCGAAGGGATCCCATCAAGGTTATCCGGCGACGGCCGCGGCGTTCGTCATTAGGCTGGGGCGGCATGAAGCTCTATGCAGCGGCCCTCGATTTCCGCTCCGTCGCCCGCGAACACGGGGTGCCGGAGACCTTCGCCCCGGAAGTGCATGACGACGCCGCCGCGGCGTCGGATCGGCGCACCGGCCGGAAGGACCTGCGCGACGTGCCCTTCGTGACCATCGACCCGCCCGGTTCGATGGACCTGGACCAGGCGATGCACCTCACCGCGCTGGACGGCGACGGTGCGGATGGTGAGGTCGGCGCGGAAGGCCACGGCGGTGAGGGCGGCGCCGCCGGTTGGCGCGTCCTCTACGCCATCGCCGACGTCGGCGGCCTCATCGCGCCGGACTCCCTCGTCGCGCGGGAGGCGATGCGCCGCGGCCAGACCATCTACCTGCCGGACGAGCCGACCCGCCTGCACCCGGCGGCGCTGTCGGAGGGTGCGGGCAGCCTGCTGCCGGACGTCGACCGGCCGGCGCTGGTGTGGGACATCGTCGTTGGCGCGGACGGCGAGCCGACCTCGTGCGACGTCTACCCCGCGCTGGTGCGGTCGGTGGCCCGGCTGGAGTACGTGCAGGTCCAGGCGACGTTCGACGCCGGGGATCCGCACCCCTCGATTGCCGCGCTGCCGGAGCTGGGCAGGGCGCGGCAGGGTTCGGCGCTGCGTCGTGAAGCAATCAACTTGCGCCTGCCCTCGCAGACCGTGGCGCCGACGGACGACGGCCGGTGGGAGCTGCACCTGGACGCGCGGCCGCCGGTGATGGACTTCAACTCGGAGATTTCGCTGCTCGCGGGCATGGTCGCGGGCCAGATGATGGCGGAGGCCGGCGTGGGCGTGCTGCGGACGCTGCGGCCGGCCGGAGACGAGGCGCTCGCGGAGTTCCGCGTCGCCGCGCGCGCCCTGGGCTACGAGCTCCCCGATGATGCCGGGATCGCGCAGGTCAGCGAGTTCCTCGCGGGCGTCGACGCCGACTCCGCGCGCGGCATGGCCGTGATGAAGGACGCCTCGCGCCTGTTGCGCGGGTCCGGCTACGAGCGGGTGGAGACGCTTGACGACGGATCGGCGCCCGACCCGTCGGACGTGCCCGTCCATTCCGGCGTGGGCGGCCCGTACACGCACGTGACCGCGCCGCTGCGCAGGCTCATCGACCGGTTCGGGCTGGAGTATTGCCTGGCCATCGCCGCACACCGCCGCGGGGAGACCGAGAAGGTCGAGGTGCCGGAGTGGGTGACCTCCGGCGTCGACGAGGCGATTTCGGTGATGGCGTCGTCCGGTCAGCTGGCGTCGCGGGTCGACCGGGCGTGCCTGGATCTCACCGAGGCCGTCGTGCTGGAGCCGTGGCTGGGCCACGCCTTCGACGCGGCGGTGCTCCACGACCGGGGCGAGGAGGTCGAGGTGTTCGTCTTCGAGCCGCCGGTGTTCGCGCGGTGCGTCGGCACCACGGCGGCGGGGGTTCCGGCTGAGGGCACCGCCCAGCGGATCAGCCTGGTCGCCGCCGACGCGTCGAACCCGGTGGAGCCGCAGGTGACGTTCGCCTGGCCGGCGGATTAGGCGGGATCAGAAGGGGGAGTCGACGGCGTCGCCGGCGTCGGTGCCGGTGACGCGCAGGACGGAGCCGCCGTCGCGCCGGATGGCGGCCTCGACGTCGTCGGCGTCGTCGGCGTGCGCCCACACGACCACGGCGGCGCCGCGGGCGGGGCAGCAGCGGGCGACGACGTCGCGGTCCTCGAGGGAAGCGACGAGTCGGCCGAGCGGGGAGTCCGCGGCCGGTGCGGTGTCGCGGACGGACACGTCGTGGGCGACGCCGGCCATCGCGGCGGCGGCGTCGCCGTGGCGCAGGTGGGCGGAGACGGCGCGGGCGCGGTCGGAGCAGCCGGAGGCGTCGTCGAGCCACTGGGTGGCGCGGCCGACGGTGGGGGCGTCGCCGTCGGGCTGGACCTCGCGGCGGGCGCGGACCCAGTCGATGACGCGGGTTTCGGCCTCGGGCAGGCCGTGGAGGGTGGGCACCCCGAATGCGGAGCACGCCTCGGCGAAGAATTCGTGGCGCTCCACTTGCGGCGACGCGCCCGTGATGTCGGGCGAGTAGGCGACCATGAGCGCCAGGTTGTCCGGTCGCGGCGTCTGGGTGACGGCCTCGTCGGAGTGGTTGCACGTGAGCACCGAATCCGGCTGGCTGCGCAGTGCCGCGGTGTAGGGGTGCAGCGGCCAGTGGTCGCCGTAATGGTCGGCGGAGGTCTCGTGCAGGGCGGCGGCCAGGCGGGCGCGGGTGGGCACGTCGTCGCGGTCGCCCCAGCGGGCGTTGGCGGCCAGCGCGACGGCGGACTGCAGCGCGGCGAGTTCGCCGAGGCCGCGGCCGACCGGGATGGTCGACGCCCACCGCACGGTGACGCCGGCGCCGGTGCGCGGGATCAGGTGCATCGTGTGCTGTAGCGCGACCACGGCCGCGGCGACGGCGGTGACCTCGGCCGGGTAGCCGGCCGGGATGGCGTCGGGCATGGGCAGCGGGGTTTCGTCGCCGATCCGAGTCGACGCGACGATCAGCTCGCCGGTGTCGTTGGGTTCCAGCGCCACGGCGACGGATTCGGGCAGCGCGGTGGCCAGCAGCATCCCGCCGGTGGCGGCGCAGGTTTCGCCGAGCAGTTCCACCGATCCCGGCGCGTGCGCGATCGTCGCATCCGGCCCCGCGTGCTCGCGGACTCGTTCGACGGCGGCGGGGACGGGCATCGGGGACCTTTCGACGGTGGTGGTGGACGGGCGCGACGGCGCCGCGGTCACCGGGTCAACGGTGCCGCGTCGCCGCAAGCCATGACCTGAGATAGTACCCGCGGGTAACCTGGACACAACCGGCCCGTCGGCCGCGGCGACCCCCTGTGCGGGCGCTCGGCCATCGCGTCGGCGTGAAGAGCCCAGGACTTTTCCAGGACTATCCCAGGAGGATGACATGGCCGACGACGCCAAGGATTGGTACTACACGCCCTCGACCGGCGAGGTCACCCGCGGCAAGCAGAGCGGGTGGGACGACCGGATGGGCCCCTACGCTTCGGAGGCCGAGGCCCGCGCCGCGATGGAGCGCGTCGCCGCCCGCAACGAGGCCGCCGACGATTGGGACGAGGAAGACGACGAGTGGGGCAAGCCCCCGGCTGACGCCTAGTTCCTCCGTCCCGGCGGGTGGCTTTCCTCATCCGCCGATGCCCGGGCCTCGCTTGACGACGCCCACGTACGACGAAACCGGCGCCCCTCATCGGGGCGCCGGTTTTCATGTGTCGCGGCTGCGGCTGCGGCTGCGGCTGCTGCGGTAGTCGCTGCCCGCTACACCGTGGCGCGGGCGTGATCGGTGCGGGAGACGTCGGCGGAGGTGCCGCGGGCCCGTCGTGAAGCGAGAATGGCGTCGACGGAGAAGCGGCCCGAACCGAAGGCGGCGAGGAACAGCGCGCCAGCGCCGATGGCGATGACCAGCTCCGGGCCGCCGTCGCCGACGAACATGCCGGCGCCGGTGTGGGCGATGGCCCAGGCGGCGAGCATCTGCAGGGCGACGATGATGCCGACGATCGGCTGGAGCGCGCCGGCGATGATGAGGATGCCGCCGACGAACTCGACGATCGCGGCGATCCACGCGGTGACGGTCGGGGCCGGGGCGCCCATGCCCTCGAAGCCGGCCTGGGTGCCGGCGATGGTCCAGTCGAAGATCTTCTGCCAGCCGTGGGCCAGCACGACGGCGCCGAGGCCGATGCGGGCGATGAGGCCGAGGATGTCGCGGGCGACGGTGGGGAGGTGGGGGAAGGTCATTGTCTTCTCGTTTCGCATAGTTGATGATGTATCAACAATGAGGTTACAAAAAATGCTGACACGTACGCAAACTGCATGCGTGTCAGCACTTTTCGGCCATCCGGGCGGCCCCCCGCGTCAGTCGCCGGCAACGTCGTCGCCGTCGCGGCAAGCCGACCGGCGCCCGCGTCAGCTGCGCTTCGAGCGCTTAGCCTTCTTCGCCGCGTCCTTCGCCGCCTTCTCCCGGGCCTTCTCCATCTTCGACTCGAGCTTCTCGTACGCCTTCAGCACGCCCTCGACGTCGTCGTCGTACGCCTCCAGCGCCTTCAGGCCGTCGGTGCGCTCGATCTGGTACAGCACGCCGTACCCGAAAGTGTCCTGGTCATGCGAGTGTGCGCGGCGCGCCTTCTGCAGCAGGACGTGGCGGGCGGTGCAGGTGTCCTGGAAATCGCCCAGCGACGACTGCAGCGTCTTGCACGCCGCGTACAGCTTCTTCGTGGGCAGCCCCGTCGACTGCGCGGCCTCGGCGGAGTAGCGCAGCTTCTTCGCGGCCTTGCGCACGTCGTGGAAGTGTTCCTCGCGCTCGGCGACCGGGATCGACGTGTCATCGCGGGCCTCGACCGCGATGCGGTGGCGCTTCTGGAACTTCTTGAACGCCTTCGCCACGTGAATCGCCAGCACCGCATTGGTCTCCGCGCGGATCTGCTCCGGGGACTTCTCCGGCGCGGGCTCCGGCTCCGACTCGGCCTCTGCTTCGGCCTCAGCCTCCGTCTCGACGTCGCTTTCCGACGGCTCGTCCGCACCCTCATCGGCGTCCCCGTCGGAATCGGCCGGGGCATCGGCGGTGGTCTCGGTATCGGTGTCGGAATCGGGCGCGGGCTCGACGGTCGGCTCCTCGGTGAACTCGTCATCGTCGGATTCCGACTCGTCGACGATGCGGCCCGCCGTCTCCTCCGGCGAGATCTCGTCGTCCTCGGGCTCCTCGGCGGGAACGTCGGCGTCGTCAAGCGAAGCCGCGGCCTTTTCGGCCTTCTCGGCCTCCTCGCGCTCCGCGTCCTCCGCGGCATTCGGGTTCACCGGCGGGTCGGCCAGCAGCTCATCGAGCTGATCGAGGATGGACAGGTAGCGGCTCGAATCCAGAGCGGCGACGACGCGGCGGTGGGCGCGGTCGTAGTCACGGCGGATGTCCGCGATGAGCTCCTCGCGCATCGTGCCGTCGATGACGTCGGCCTCGTCGCGCTGCAGCTGATTCTCGAACCGCTCCGCGACGACCTCCGCGTCGCGGGCCACGCCAAGCACACCGGCCAGCAGCTTCAGCTCCGACTCCATGTGGGGGAGCTGCTCGCCGACCAGGATGCCGTGGAACGTCTG
>DGYFI06202__coassemble_1050_pt1 | contig 13522 bp, 11 predicted proteins | sample DGYFI06202__metabat2_high_PE_027 | metagenome-assembled genome bin DGYFI06202
GTCGGAGGCGATGAAGACGGGCAGGGCGTTGACGAAGGCCACGCCGGCGTCGATCGCGCACTGGGCGTAGAACTTGTCCGCCTGCTCCGAGCCGACCGGGAGGTACGACACCATCACGTCGACCTCGGCGTCCTTCAGTGCCTGCACGACGTCGACCGGCTCCTTCGCCGACTCGTCGATGGTCTCCGCGTAGTACTTGCCGATGCCGTCCAGGGTCGGGCCACGCTGGACCTCGATGCCGAGGGTCGGCACGTCCGCGATCTTGATGGTGCAGTTCTCGGAGGCGTTGATCGCCTCGGAGAGATCCTTGCCCACCTTCTTGTCATCGACGTCGAACGCCGCGACGAACTCGATGTCGGAGACGTGGTAGTCGCCGAACTGAACGTGCATCAGGCCGGGGACGTCGTCACCCGCCTTCGCGTCACGGTAGAACTCCACGCCCTGGACGAGCGACGAAGCACAGTTGCCGACGCCGACGATTGCAACGCGAACGGAACTCATGAAATGCGGTCTCCTTGATTCGACTTCCGGTGCGGGCGCGCACGTGGATCCGGGTGGACCCGGGACGCACCCCAATGTGCTGACGCTATACCCATTCGATATCGCAACCGCATTCCGGAGCCCGTGGGGGCGAAGGTGAACCGATAAAGCGGGGGTGATGGCATGGGGGTGCCTGCTACCCTGACCGCGTGATCACGTGGCGCGATGAAGTCGACCACACGCTGGCCCGCAACGCGGAGCTGGCGCGCTGGCGGAGTGGCGAGGTCGAGGCGGGGACGTTGCGGGACGGCGATCCCCGGCTCGTCGCGGCCGCCCGATTCCACGGCGTCCCCGCCGACGCGAAGTGTCCTCTTTGTCGCAATGGGGACCTCCGACTCGTATCCTGGGTTTTCGGAGAGAACCTGGGGCATCGTTCCGGCACCGCATGCGGCGCCGCCGAACTCGCCCATCTGGTCGCCGAGCGTGGCCCGTGCACCGTGCAGACGGTGGAGGTTTGCCCGGATTGCCGGTGGAACTTCCGGGTGCGCACCGCGACGGCGGACACGGCCGGCGCAGACCGAAGCAATAACCGATTTGGAGAGAGCCCGTGAGCAAGGATCCTCGAGACAACGCGAGCGGACCCGGTGATCCCGGGTCCGCCGGCGGCGAATGGTGGGACGTCGATTCCGCCTCCGGCGCCGGGCGTGACGGGACGGCGGGCGACGCCGCCGGCGCGGAGGGCGATTCGGTCGTCCGCGGCGGCCGACGCGATGCCGGAGACCCGGGCGCCCGGGATTACGGCGCCGGGGACGGCGACGCCGGCTCCTACGACGCCGGGGACTATGACGCCGAGGACGACCTCGACGATGACGTGGAGGACGAAGTGGACGACGAACGCGGCGGGCGCCGCGGCATTTGGGCGTGGCTGGCCGTGGCCGCCGTGCTCATCATCCTGTTCCCGGTGGCGATCTTCGGCATCGCCTACGTGGCGACCGACGTTCCGGAGCCCGAGGAGCTGGCCAACGACCAGATCGCGGTGATCTACGACAATTCGGGCGACAACGAGATCGCCCGCATCGTCCCGGAGGCGGGCAACCGCCGCGCGGTCGAGCTGGAGGAGGTCCCGTCGGTCGTCCGCAACGCCGTGCTGGCCGCGGAGGACCGCGAGTTCTACACGAACCCCGGCTTCTCGTTGAGCGGCTACGCGCGCGCGGCCTGGGGAGTCGTCACCGGCAACCCGTCCGCGGGCGGCGGTTCGACGATCACCCAGCAGTACGTGAAGAACGCCGTCGTCGGCGACGAGCGCACCGTCACCCGAAAGGCCAAGGAATTGGTCATGTCGGCGAAGATGGCGCGCGAGTGGTCGAAGGACGAGATCCTCGAGGCGTACCTCAACACCATCTACTTCGGCCGCAACGGCTACGGCATCGCGGCCGCGTCCGAGGCGTACTTCGGCAAGCCGGTCGGCGAGCTCACCGCCGCCGACGCCGCTGTGCTGGCCGCGTCCATCCAGCGCCCGTCCGCGCTGGATCCCTGGACGAACCGCCCCGAGGCGGAGCAGCGCTGGAACTACGTCCTCGACGGCATGGTCGAGATGGGCGTGCTGACGCAGGCCGATCGCAACGCCCAGGCGTACCCCGAAACCCTCGACCCCGCGCTGGTGCCGCAGCAGGCGCCGGAGCCCGGCCCCGCCGCGATGATCAAGTCGCAGGTGCTGGCCGAGCTCGACCGCGAGGGCATCACCGAGCAGGAGGTCAACACCCTCGGCCTGCGCGTGACCACCACCATCGACCCGGAGGCCCAGAAGTCGGCCCTCGATGCGGTGGAGAACTACCTCTTCTCCGACGACATGCGCGCCGCCATCGTCTCCGTCGAACCGGGGACCGGCGCCGTGCGCGCCTACTACGGCGGCGAGGACCCCAACGGCTGGGACTACGCCAACTCCGGCCTGCAGACCGGTTCGACGTTCAAGATCTTCGCCCTGGCCGCCGCCCTGGACCAGGACATCCCGCTGTCCGCCCAGTACTCGTCGGCGCCCGTGCAGTCCGGCAACGTCACCATGTACAACGCCGGCGGCGCCTCGTGCGGCGTCTGCCCGATCTCCGAGTCGCTGAAGCAGTCGCTGAACACTCCGTTCATCCGCCTGCAGCGCGACCTGAAGAACGGCCCGACCGACACCGCCAAGATGGCCCACCGCCTCGGCGTCGCCGAGTCGATCCCGGGCATCGAGCGCACCCTGCTCGAGGAGAACGGCGAGGCCCTCGACGGCATCACCCTGGGCCAGTACCAGACCCGCCCGCTGGACATGGCGGTCGGCCTGGCCACTCTGGCCAACGACGGCGTGCACCAGCAGACCCACTTCGTGGAGAAGGTCGAGACCGTCAACGGCGAGGTGCTTTTCGAGCGCGAGAAGAACGACGGCGATCGCCGGGTGTCGGAGGCCGTGGCCACCAACGTCATCGACGCCATGAAGCCGATCGCCTCCTACAACAACCACGCGCTGGCCGGCGGCCGCCAGTCCGCCGCCAAGACGGGCACCACCCAGCTCGGCGACACCGGGCTGAACAAGGACGCGTGGATGATCGGCGCCACCCCCCAGCTGTCCACCGCCGTGTGGGTCGGCAACGTCGACGGGTCCGCCCTGTACAACGCCTACGGCGGCGTCATGTACGGCTCGAATACGCCGTCCGATCTGTGGAAGTACACGATGGACAACGCCCTGGTGAACGCCGACTGGGAGACCTTCACCGCCCCGTCGGCGGTCGGCGGAGTCGCGGGTGCCCCGGCCTGGAGCGGCGGCGGCAACGCCGACCCCGCGGCCCCGGCGGAGCAGCCGGCCACGACCGAGGAAGAGACCCAGGAAGAGGCGCCGCCCGCCATTCCGGAACTTCCGGACATCCCGCCGCCGCCGGCCGGTGGCGGGGGCGGCGGAATCGGTGATCTGCTCCCTTTCCCGGCCCCTGGTGACGGAGGCGGCCAGAACGGCGGTGACGGCGGAGGCGGCAATGCGCCCGCTCCCGCACCGGCGCCCGCGAACTGACCCGCTGTACCGAGCCACGCCCGCTCCGGAATGATCCGGACCGGGGAAGGGCCGCCGGAATCCACCGGCGGCCCTTCGATGTTTCACCCCGGCCACCGCCCCGGCGGCCGGCACGCGACCACGACCCCAGGAACGGGTGGATGAATTGAGCGGCATGCTGATCCTCACGATGGCGAGCGTCTTCGTGGGATTCCTCTTCTTCGGAGCGGCCTTCTACGGCTTCATGTACAAGTGGCCGCAGCGCCGGGTGTGGTGGCTCGTCATCGCCGCCTTCTTCCTGGCCACCATCGTCCCCGTCATCATCGCGCTGTTCCACGCCGCCGGCGGCGAATAGGGGAGCGCCGGCACGTCGCAAAGCCAAGCGGCGCGACCCACCGCAGACCGCGGCCCGGAGACCCGGCCCCCGTCCCGCCGGGACCCGTCGAGCCGATCGGACCGCATCCGGCCCCGCACATCGATTATGTGCGGGGCTTTGCCATGGGCTACTCTGGCCAGGTTGCCTGACGCAACGACCCTCCTGCCACGTGGAGGTCGGGGCGCGGACGGACGCGGACAGACCCGCGGCCCACGCCCCCGTCGAACGCTCCCGTGGCCGAAACACGAAAAACTAGACCATAGGAGGTGATGAGGTCCGTGCGTCACTACGAAGTCATGATCATCCTCGATCCGTCGCTGGATGAACGCACCGTCGGCCCGTCCCTGGAGAAGTACCTCGACATCGTTCGCCAGGAAAAGGGCGACGTCGAGAAGGTGGACATCTGGGGCAAGCGCCACCTGGCGTACCCCATCGAGAAGAAGGACGAGGGCATCTACGTGGTCCTCGACCTGAAGTGCGAGCCGGCCGCCGTGCTGGAGCTCGACCGTCGTCTCAACCTGAACGACTCCATCCTGCGCACCAAGGTGCTGCGGGGCGATCGCTAGTTTTCCCGCGGGCCCTCACCGGGTCCGCACGGGACCGTAGGATGGCGGCGTAACAACCGTCACCGACAACATCGCCCAATTCCGAAGAGGAGCGAACCATGGCACAGGGAGAGACCCCCATCACGCTGGTCGGCAACGTCGTCGCCGACCCGGAGCTGCGCTACACCCCGTCGGGTGCGGCCGTGGCCAATTTCCGCGTGGCGTCGACGCCGCGCGCCTTCAACCGCGACTCGGGCCAGTGGGAGGATCAGGAAGCTCTTTTCCTGACCTGCAACATCTGGCGCGAAGCGGCGGAGAACGTGATGGAGACCCTGAGCAAGGGCATGCGCGTCATCGTGCAGGGCCGCTTGCGCCAGCGCGCGTACGAAACCCGCGAGGGTGAGCGCCGCACGGTCTACGAGATCGAGGTCGACGAGGTCGGCCCGTCCCTCAAGTTCGCTTCGGCCCAGGTCACCCGCAACCCCCGCTCCGGCGGTCAGGGTGGCGGCGGCGGCCAGGGCTTCGGCGGCGGCAACCAGGGCGGACGCGGCTTCGGCGGCGGAAGCCAGGGTGGCGGCCAGAACCAGGGCAATTTCGGCGGCCAGGGCGGACGCGGAGGAAACCAGGGCTTCGGCGGCGGACAGCCGACCGAGGACCCGTGGAACTCCGCTCCCCAGTCCGGCGATTTCGGTGGCGGCGACGAGCCGCCGTTCTAGACCGGTCCCACGCGATCACACCAATCCGACGTTAGAAATATCCAGCGAAAGGCAGGGATCATGAAGCTGATCCTCACCGCCGCCGTCGACAAGCTCGGTGTCCCGGGAGACATCGTCGAGGTCAAGGCCGGCTATGGACGTAACTACCTGCTTCCCCGCGGTATGGCCATCGTGGCCACCCGTGGTGCTGAGAAGCAGATCGAGGGCATTCGCCGTGCCCAGGAGGCCCGCGAGATCCGGGACCTCGACCACGCTCGCGAGGTCAAGGCCAAGCTCGACGCGCTCGAGAACGTTTCCGTCGCCGTGAAGGCGTCGGAGACGGGCAAGCTGTTCGGTTCGGTCACGGCCGGCGACGTCGCGGACGCGGTCCGCAAGGCGTCCGGCCAGGCCATCGACAAGCGTTCCGTGGAGCTCTCGGCCGGCCAGATCAAGGCCACCGGCAAGCACACCGTTGACATCGCGCTGCACCCGCAGATCACCGCGCATGTTTCCGTGGAGGTCGTCGCCGCGTAATTCGCGGCTCATGACGGCGGCCGGATTTCCGGCCCATCGACAACAGCGCACCCCGGCCCCTCCCGTTCATTCGGGCAGGGGCCGGAGGTGTGTCCGGGGGTCGTTGCCGTGTGCCCGGGGGTTCTTGCTTTGCGACGGCCCGGTGTTCGCGTGCTTGGCGCGGGATCCATTTTCGGCGGGGTTCCGCAACTCTTGAGGCGGCGTTGAATCAATGGGGGACGGGCGATGGCGCCCGGTTGACGGGGTTGTGGAAAAACTGTTGGGGAGTTTCCCCAGGACACCACCGTCAGCTGGCGCGGAAAGCGAACGCGAGATGAAGTTCGGGCTTCGTCGCCGGCCCCCGGAGCGATGGCCGAAATCACCCCCGAACGGGCCAGGAAGGTCGGAAGAGTGGCGTGACCTGCATGTTCGCTGGTTCATGCAGGTCGTGGTGTTTGCGGCTCCGATGTCATGCCGGAACGGTCCACACCGTGGCCTGGGGATTCATGATCCGTTCACATTCCGTCCCCAGGGTTATCCACAAAGGCTGTGGATAACTCTGTGGGAAGGATCGCATGAAGTGAGTTTTCGAACAGCGGAAACGGGTGTCCGATCCGGGGCGCGGGGTAGCCTGTGGCGGAGCCGGAGGACAGCGATGAAGGGTGCACGAAGAGATGGGTGAACCGATGGGGCAACCGCGGGGTTCCGCAGATGATGGGGCGTATTCGGCGTCGTACGACGACGTGCCGCCGCCCCCGGAGTCCGAGGATTTTGGGGCAGGCCAGGGGTCGGCCGGTCCGTCGTCGAGCTCCGGCGGTTCCGGGGGCTTCGGCCGCGGCCGCCGCGGCAACGGCGATCGGGACCGCGGCGAGCGCGCCACGCGCGGCGTGGACTTCGGCCGGCAGCCGCCGCACAACATCGAGGCGGAGCAGGGCGTCCTCGGCGGCATGCTGCTGAGCCCCACGGTCATCGCCGACGTGTACGAGCTGCTCAAGCCGGAGGACTTCTACCGTCCGGCGCATCAGGCGATCTACGAGGCGATCCTGCACCTTTACGGCGAGGCCGACGAGGTCGATCCGATTCTGGTGGCGGGCCGGCTGGATCGCATGGGCGATCTGGAGCGCATCGGCGGCGCGCCGTACCTGCACACCCTGGTCGCCATGGTGCCCACTGCGGCGAACGCCCACTACTACGCCAAGATCGTGGCCGAGAAGGCGACCATCCGCCGTCTGGTGGAGGCGGGCACGCAGATCGTGCAGCTCGGGTACGCGGGTGCGGAGGACTCGGAGCCGGAGGTGCTGGTCGACCAGGCGCAGCAGATCGTCTTCGGCGTCGGCCGCGATTCCGAGAAGGCCGACTACTCCTCGATGTCCGAGCTGATGGACCCGGCGCTGGAGGAGATCGACCTGATCAGCCAGCAGGGTGGCCTGGCGCAGGGCGTGCCCACCGGTTTCCACCGTCTCGACGAGTTGACCAATGGCCTCCACGGCGGCCAGATGATCATCATCGCCGCGCGCCCCGGCGTGGGTAAGTCGACCATCGCCCTGGACTTCATGCGGTCGGCGTCGATCACCCACGGCAAGGCGTCGGTGATCTTCTCGCTGGAAATGTCGAAGATCGAGATCATGATGCGCCTGTTGTCGGCGGAGACCGAGATCGACCTGTCCAAGCTGCGCTCCGGAAACATGGAGCCGGGGGACTGGAACAAGCTCGTCGAGCGCACCGAGCAGATCCGCGAGGCACCGCTGTTCATCGACGACTCACCGAACCTGACCATGATGGAGATCCGCGCCAAGGCGCGGCAGCTGAAGCAGAAGCACGATCTCGAGTTGATCGTGCTGGACTACCTGCAGCTGATGTCGTCGGGCAAGCGAGTCGAGTCCCGCCAGCAGGAGGTGTCGGAGTTCTCCCGCCAGCTGAAGCTGCTGGCCAAGGAACTCGACGTGCCGTTGATCGCCATTTCGCAGCTGAACCGTGGCCCGGAAGCCCGCACGGACAAGAAGCCTCAGGTGGCGGACCTCCGCGAATCCGGTTCGCTGGAGCAGGACGCGGACATGGTCATGCTGCTGTATCGGCCCGATTCACAGGAGGTCGAGCACGAGCGCGCCGGCGAGTCCGACATCATCCTGGCCAAGCACCGTGGCGGCCCGATCGGCACCGTGACGGTGGCCAATCAGCTGCGCTACTCGCGCTTCGTCAACATGGCGCACGAGCAGTAGGAGGGGCGCCGGAGGTTCCCGAACCAGGGGTGTTCCCGCTCACGTTTCTTCCCATGCCTGGTCAGGGTGGGTAAACTCCCTTATCCGCGACAACGGGAGCAATTTCCGCGTGCCCGCGCGACCCCGAACGGGTGCGCCGCACGCGGTTGAATCGGAGGAATCTTTGGCGGGAACGGTGGCGGCCACGGCGACGGACGCGACCCCGAAGGCTCGGGGCCGCGTCGATTGGGTCGATTCCGCGAAGGGGTTGTGCATCCTCCTCGTGGTGCTCGGCCACGCCATCACGGAGCTGAACAACCACGGTTACTCCACCGGCATCTGGGACGACGTGAACTTCATGCTCGGCCCGATCCGCATGCCGTTGTTCTTCCTGCTGTCCGGCCTTTTCGCCGCCAAGGCCCTGTCCGAGTCATGGCACCGCCTGGCCAACCGCCGAATCTGGGTGATGGTCTGGCTGTACGTGCTGTGGGTGCCGCTGCGCGATCTGGTGCTGGCGCTGCTGCCCGGGTCGCACGTCACCGAGACCGGCTTCATCGCCGCGCCCCGGATCTTCGACTCCGCCAACTGGGGCCCGTTGCTCTACAACTCGCTGCACGCTCTGGTGGAGCCGACGTCGTACCTGTGGTTCCTGTGGGCGCTGGCGTTGTTCGCCATCCTGACCAAGGCCACCCGCCACGTCCCCCCGATCGTGCAGATCGCCGTGGCCGCGGCCGTCAACGTGTTCGCCCCGTTCGCGGCGGTGAGCTGGTCGTGGGATTTCGTGTCCAAGATGTACGTCTTCTACGTCCTGGGCATCTACGGCGCCCCGTACATTTTCCGCATGGTGGCGCGGCGCCCCATCGGATTCCTGGCGGCGTCCGTCGGCGCCTATGCGGCGGTGGCGGGCTGGATCCTGCTGACGTTCCCGTCCTTCAATGCCGGCAACCAGGGCTTCGTCCGCCTGTTCCTGTCGCTGGCGGGCGTGTTCGCGGCGGTCAACATCATGGCCATGCTGCAGGGCACGCCGGTGGTGAAGCCGTTCGAGAAGATCGGCCGCCGCACCCTGCCGGTGTTCCTCATGCACATCCCGATCCTGTCGATGATCGCGATCGTCGCGGACCAGTTCCTCGACGCGGACCCGGGTCTGCCGTGGCAGCCGGTCATCGCCACCGCCATCGCGGCGGCGCTGTGCCTGGGCCTGTACCGCCTGATCCTGCGCGCCGGCGGCGGGTGGCTGTTCAAGCGGGCCGACTGGTTCGTCCGCTTGACGACGCCCACCTCCGCCCCGGCCACCCCGGGGCCCGTGGTGGCCCCGCGGACCGTCGAGGCGGGACGGGGCAATGCCGTGGCGGCACGCCGCGACCACGAGGGGGAGCGGCGATGAAGCTGGCGACGCTGCGCATCGACGGCGGCACCAGGGCGGCGGTGCTGGGCAACGGTTCCGCGGTGCTCCTGGACGCCTCCTGCGTCGGCGATCTGATCGCCGCGGAGGGTTGGCGCGCCGGCGTCGACGCGGTCCTCGGCGACCACGGCGGCGACGCCGACCCGGACCGCCTGGTCCCCGAATCCGAGTGGGCGCTGGCGCCGCTGATCCCGCGCCCGGGGAAGATCTTCTGCGTCGGGCTCAACTACGCCGCGCACATCGACGAGATGGGCCACGACCGCCCGGACGTGCCCACGCTGTTCGCCAAGTTCGCCGATGCCCTGGCCGGCCCCCGCGACGACCTCATGGTCCACGCCGACGCCGCAGGGGCCCTCGACTACGAAGGCGAGCTTGCGGTGGTGATCGGCGAGACGACGTACCGCGTCGACGAGGACGAGGCAGCGCGCCGCATCGCGGGCTACGCCATCCTCGACGACTTCACGCAGCGCGACGCCCAGTACGCGACCCAGCAGTGGCTCCAGGGCAAGACGCTGCAGCGGACGTCCGCGTTCGGCCCGTGGCTGGCCACGCCGGACGAGTTCGACGCGGTCACCGCCCGCGTGCGCACGTGGGTCGACGGAGAGCTGCGCCAGGACGCGCCCATCGCCGACCTGGTGTTCCCGCCCGCCGCCCTCGTCGCCTACGTGTCGCGCTTCGTGCAGCTCAATCCCGGCGACGTCATTTCCACGGGGACCCCCGCCGGAGTCGGCCATGGGATGGACCCCAAGACGTACCTGCGCGACGGGCAGGAAATCCGCGTGGCCATCGATGGCCTGGGGGAACAGCGCAACATTCTGCGCATCCGGTAGCGTCCGGGGCAGGCGGCCGCCGGTCGCCGCCGCCGTGCCGGGCACCCAGGGCGGGTGCGTGCCGGCCGGGACGTCGTGAAGCGAACGCCCGCGGGGAATACCCGCAGGGGTGTGCGCGTTGTTCGGGGCGTGCCGGGAAGCGGCACTTCGCGGGGGCATGCCCCGCGACCCCGATGAATCTTAGGAGCCCGTTCATGGCCACGATCGACGTCACCAACGAGACCTTCGCCCAGACGATCCAGGACAACGACATCGTGCTCGTCGACGCCTGGGCCGAGTGGTGCGGCCCGTGCCGCCAGTTCGCCCCGATCTTCGAGCAGGTGTCGGAGCAGCACTCGGACGTCGCGTTCGCGAAGCTCGACACCGACGCCAACCAGGAGATTTCGGCCGCCCTGGGCATCCAGTCGATCCCGACCCTGTTCCTGTTCCGCGAGGGCATCCTGCTGTTCCAGCAGGCCGGCGTGATGCCGCCGCAGGCTCTCGAGGATCTGCTGCGCCAGGCCCGCGAGCTGGACATGGCCGACGTGCGCCGCCAGATCGAGGAGCAGATGGCCGCCGACGAGGCCGCCCGCGGCGACGACGCCGCCGCCCCGCAGCAGTAGCCTGCGTCGGCAGCTGGTGGCTGGCGGCTGACCGCCGGCCGTCACGAGTCAATCGTTACGCGTCGTTGCGGCGCATCTGCCAGCCGAGGCCGAAGCCCGCGGCGGTCGCCGCCAGCAGGGCCAGAACCCACGGGGTGGCGGAGCCGCCGGCATCGGCGTCCGCCGCGGTGACCGAACCCGCCTGGCGGATCGCCTCGTCGCCGCGTTCCTCCACCGACGCGCCGCCTTCCGGGAAGACGTGCGCGATCGACGCCGTGAAGTCCGCCGGCGACACGTGGCGGGTCAGCACCGCCATGACGTACCGGTCGTCCTCGCCGAAGAAACCGGCCGACGTGCGGATCTTCGGGTCCACCCAGCCGCCCTTGACCCCGATGAACTCGTCGGGCAGCGCGGCGCGCAGGCCGATGTTCTGGTCCGCGTTGCCGTAGGAGTACCGCGGCAGCGAATACATCAGCTGCACCAGGTAGCGGGTCTCCACCTCGGACATGCCGCCGTCGCGCTCGAGCATCCCCTCGAAGAACGTGACCATGTCGGCGGCCGATGCCTGCGTCGAACCCCAGTCGGAGTTCGGGATGGTCGTGTCGCCGAGCCCGTAGCGTTCCTTGACGCTGTCGATGACCTTCGTGCCGCCGTAGTTGCGCCACAGGGCGTTGGTGGCGTCGTTGTCGGAGTAGCGGATCATGTCGTCGCGAAGCATCGCGTCGACGTTGCCTTCCACGGGCATGTCGCCCTCGCCGGCCTCGATCTCGCCCTTGCGCCCGGGCCGTTCGTAATTGGTGTAGCCGACGACCTCGGCGATGAACACCTTGGACAGGCTGGCCAGCGCGAACGGGTCCTGGCACTGGTCGTTGCAGACGATTTCGCCGGTCTCGCGGTCGAGGAACGCCATGCCGATCAGGCCGCCCTTGTCGGTGATGGTCTCCGTCGCCTCGTCCATGCGCGCCCGGATCTCGCGGCCGACGTCGGTGGTCGGCTCGGGGATCGCCGGCTCGTCGGTGGACTCGTCAGCGGCCTTGTCGGTCGTCTTGTCGGTGGCGGGCTTTTCGTCCGGGGTCTTCTCGTCGGGCGTCTTCTTTTCCGCGGCGGCGGCCGTTGGGAGAGCGAAAGGCGCGTCGGAGGCCTGCGTCGGCACGGCGGCGGGCGCGGCGGCGAGGAAAAGCGCCGCGCAAGCGGACGCGGCGGCAATGCGCCGGCCCGGGAACCGGGGGTTGAACATGAATCGTGACATTACATCGACCGTGCACCGGTTTCGTCCGCAGGCCGGTGCTATTCCGGTCACTGCTTCGTCGCCCGGCCAGGTGCGTCGCGTTTACGTAGAATTCGAAGTCGACGAACCGAAAGGAGCCCCGCGACATGGCGAATCCGTTCAGCAAGGGCTGGAAGTACATGATGTCCTCGTTCGACAAGAAGATCGACGACAACGCAGACCCCAAGGTGCAGATCCACCAGGCGGCGGAGGCCGCGCGCGAACAGCACCGGCAGATCCAGGAGCAGGCGGCCGCGGTGATCGGCAACCGCAACCAGCTGGAGATGTCGTTGTCGCGGCTGCAGAAGGAGCGCGACAAGCTGACCGCGAACACCCGCGCCGCCGTGCAGCAGGCCGACGCCGCCCGCGCCGCCGGGGACGCCGCGAAGGCGCAGGAGCTCGAGCACACCGCCGAGATCTTCGCCTCGCAGCTGGTCAGCATCGAGACCGAGATCGATCAGACCACCGAGATGCACGGCCAGGCGGTGCGCGCGGCGGAGGAGGCGCAGCAGCAGGCGAAGCGGTCGCAGGTGGAGTACGAGCAGATCAAGACGCAGATCCGCGAGCTGGAGTCGCAGGCCGACCAGGCGAAGATGCAGGAGACCACGTCGCGGACCCTCGATGGGCTGCAGGGCGCCGCCTCGAACCCCAACGTGCCGACCCTCGATGGCGTGCGCGAGAAGATCGAGTCCCGGTACGCCAACGCGCTCGGCGCCCAGGAGCTGGCCGCCAACTCGCACACCGGCCGCATGGCCGAGATCGAGGCGTCCGGTGCCGACGCCCGCGCCGACGCGCGCCTGGCCGAGATCCGCGCGCAGATGGCGTCGGAGTCCGGCGGCAACGAGCTGGGCAAGGGCTCGGCGGGCGAGCTCGAGGCCGGCGACGACGCCGCGGCCGACGTCGACGATGCGGACGTCACCCTGGAGGAGCCCGGCGACGCCGGAACGAAGGGCAAGCCGGGGGTCTAGGACCGTCGGATGCGCCGACGCCCGCCTGCCCCGGTTGGGGCGGGCGGGCGTTTTCGCTTGTCGACGACGCCGATCAGTCGAGCGTGGCGGCGCCTCCGTTGCGGCGGTTGAGCAGCACGCCGCGGATGCCGGCGTGGAAGCCGTCGCGCAGATTCACGCGCTGGCCGTCGGTGAGCGTGTACTCGTGGAGGGTCTCGCACGCGAACTGCAGCAGCGGCCGGTCGATCTCCGGGGGCAGGCCGCCGCCGGAGAGCAGGTGGGCCTCGTCGCGCTGGCGATCGGACGCGGCGGACTCGTACCACCACAGCGCGTACTGCTGGCCCACGTCGAACGGCGACTGGAATCCCGCCGAGGCCCACACCTCGTTGGGCAGCGGCACGTACCGGGAACGCAGCTTGCGGCGCGGCGCCATCATCGACGGGTTCGGCCGGGGGCCGGGCTTCGCGGGGGAGCCGGACGCTGCACCGGACTCTGCGCCGGACTCTGCACCGGACTCTGCGCCGGATGCGGCACCGGACTCGGGGCCGGGGCCGAACTCGGCCTCCGCGACCGCGCCGGAAACGACCCCGGATGCGTCGCCGGATGCCGGCCCCGAACGCTCCGGCTCTTTCGGGACGGCGCCGGCCTCCGGTTCCGCCGCCTTCGCGT
>DGYFI06202__coassemble_1051_pt1 | contig 13488 bp, 7 predicted proteins | sample DGYFI06202__metabat2_high_PE_027 | metagenome-assembled genome bin DGYFI06202
AGGGGTGTAACCGTATCTGCACGAAAAGCGGCGGCGAGGGCGGTGGGGACTGTACGAGAGTGGGCGGGGGCGGTGGTGGGGCGCGCAAGGGCGGCGTATCGGAGGGGGCGACGGAGGTTGGCGAGGCTCCCGATATGCACGCAATCAGAGTGACCTCCGACACCGTTGGGCCGAGTTAATCGCGTTTCGGCATGTAGAAGGGGTAGTGTGGCTCGGGCAATGAGCACAACCGATGACGTGGCCGGCAACGTGAAAACGCCGGAATCCAACGACGAATCGGTATCCACGGAAAGCTCGCACGACAGCGCACCCCTCACACTCGACGACGTACTGAAAACGTCGATGGTTGATGCTGCGCAGGTCAGCCAGGATAAGAGCGACCCCGCGGACACTGACGATGGGCGGGCCAACACGGCCCACGAAGACAATTTCAATGCAGAGCACGCGGTGTACGAGACCGCGGACGAGACGGCCGGAAGCGCCGCACATGAGGCCCACAGGGGCCATGAGATGGGTAAATACATGGGTTACGACAACGAGAATTTCCGCGATGAGCAGGGTGCGGAGCTGAACGAGAACACCGGCGAGAACACCACCGCCGAGCAGAACACCGAGAACACCGAGAACACCGTCGAGCAGGCGCAGGCCGCCGAGCAGAACGCCGAGCAGGCCCCCGCCGACGAGAACGCCGAGCAGAATGCCGGCGAGCAGAACGCCGCGAACACCGAGAACACCGAAGCCACCGAGGCCGTGAAGGTCGACGAGACCGAGGTTTCCAACGCCGACGAGGCCCCCTTCGAGGACAACGCCGCCCCGGTCGAGAAGGCCGAGCAGGGTGAGGCGCAGGCCGTCGTCAAGCAGGCCGAGCAGAAGAACGACAAGAAGAAGGCCGACAAGTCCGATAAGGCCGACAACGACGAGCCCCAGGGCCCCGGCTTCGACGAGCTGGACCTGCCCGACGAGGTCGTCGCCGCGGTGACGAAGGTCGGCTACGAGTCGCCGTCGCCGATCCAGGCCGCGACGATCCCGACGTTGATGAGCGGCCGCGACGTCGTGGGCCTGGCCCAGACCGGCACCGGCAAGACCGCCGCCTTCGCGCTGCCGGTCCTCGCCCGCATCGACCGCAAGGTCCGCGCGCCCCAGGCGCTGGTGCTCGCCCCGACCCGCGAGCTCGCGCTGCAGGTCGCCGACTCCTTCCAGTCCTTCGCCGACCACCTCGGCGGCATCTCCGTGCTGCCGATCTACGGCGGCCAGTCCTACGGCATCCAGCTCTCCGGCCTGCGCCGCGGCGCCCAGGTCATCGTGGGCACCCCGGGCCGCGTCATCGACCACCTGCAGAAGGGCTCGCTGGACATCTCCGACCTGCGCTTCCTGGTCCTCGACGAAGCCGACGAGATGCTGAACATGGGCTTCCAGGAAGACGTCGAGCGCATCCTCGCCGACACCCCCGCCGAGAAGCAGGTCGCCCTGTTCTCCGCGACCATGCCGGCCGCGATCCGCCGCCTGTCGAAGCAGTACCTCAACGACCCGCAGGAAATCACGGTCAAGTCGCAGACGCGCACCGCGGACAACATCCGCCAGCGCTTCCTGATGACCGCGCACCGCAACAAGCTCGACGCCCTCACCCGCGTGCTGGAGGTCGAGGAGTTCGAGGCGATGATCGTGTTCGTGCGCACCAAGCACGAGACCGAGGAGCTCGCCGAGAAGCTGCGCGCCCGCGGCTTCACCGCCGCCGCCATCAACGGCGACATCGCGCAGAACCAGCGCGAGCGCACCATCGACCAGCTGAAGAACGGCCGCCTGGACATCCTCGTGGCCACCGACGTCGCCGCCCGCGGCCTGGACGTCGACCGCATCAGCCACGTGGTCAACTTCGACATCCCCCACGACACCGAGTCCTACGTCCACCGCATCGGCCGCACCGGCCGCGCGGGCCGCTCGGGCGAGGCGCTGCTGTTCGTCACCCCGCGCGAGGGCCGCCTGCTGCGCGCCATCGAGCGCGCGACGAAGTCGACCCTGCACGAGATGACGCCGCCGAGCGTCGACGAGGTCAACGACTCGCGCAAGTCGAAGTTCATGGACGCCATCACCGAGGCGCTCGCCGACGACCAGGTCCCGGTCTTCCGCGAGCTGATCCAGTCCTACGCCGACGAGCACGACACCCCGCTGGCCGACATCGCCGCCGCGCTGGCCGCGTCGTCGCAGAACGGCGACTTCCTGATGAAGGAGCCGCCGCGCCGCAAGCGCGACGATCGCGACGGCCGTGGCCGCGACAGCCGCGAGGGCCGTGGCCGCTTCGAGGAGGACCGCGGTGGCCGCGGCGTCCGCGACCGCCGCAGCGAGCACGCCGCCCGCAAGGCCGAGCGCGCCGAGTTCACCCGCGACGGCATGAGCAAGTTCCGCATCAGCGTCGGCCGCCGCCAGCACGTGCGCCCCGGCGCGATCGTCGGCGCCATCGCCAACGAGGGCGGCCTGACGTCGAAGGACTTCGGCCACATCGACATCCGCGGCGACCACACCCTGGTCGAGCTGCCGGCGAACATGCCGCAGCAGGTGTTCGAGAACCTGAAGGACACCCGCATTTCGGGCCAGTTGATCCACATCACGCCCGACGACGGCACCAACGTCGACGACGGCTCCCACGCCTACGACGACCGCGATGACCGTCGCGGCGGCGGGCGCGGCGGCGACCGTGGCGGCCGCGGTGGTTTCCGTGGCGGGCGCGGCGGCGATGACCGTGGCGGTCGCGGTGGTTACCGCGGTGGCCGTGGGCGCGACGATGAGCGCGGTGGCCGTGGTGGTTACCGCGGTGGTCGCGACGATGAGCGTGGTGGCCGTGGCGGTTACCGTGGCGGTCGCGACGACGAGCGCGGCGGTCGCGGTGGTTACCGTGGCGGTCGCGGCGGCGACGAGCGCGGTGGCCGCGGCGGCTACCGTGGCGGACGCGACTACTAGCCTCCGCCCGGTGCTTTAGCGGCGCCGTTGCACGGAGCAGGATCGCTTTACGACGGACCGGCCCGCACCCTGGAATGGGGTGCGGGCCGGTTTCGTCGTCAAGCGATCTACTCGACGACGATGCGCCCATCTTGCTGGCGATGGTCCACGGCGCGGAGCTCGCCGTCGGGGCCCTTCCACGTCACGGTGATCGTGTCCGGGTCCGCCTGCTCGACGGACTCGACCTGGCCGGTGGCGTCGCCGAAGCTCTCGTGGGCGGCGAAGCCCTCGGGTGCCACGGCGGCGTCGGAGAAGTTCGCGTGGCCCGAGCCGAAGAGAATCACGGCCTGCGGCGACGAACCCGTCGCGCCGGACACCGTGATCACCTGCGCCGAGAGTCCATCGGGACCGCCATCGACGAAGGGATAGAGCGGGTCGGCGACCCACTCGTAGTCGTCCGAGAGATGGCCCTCGAGTGGGGCCCACTTGATGGCCTCCGCCAGGCGGGCATCGTTCGCGGATCCACAGGCGGTGGGCGTGGTCGCCGACGGCGGCGTTTTCACACCACACGGTGATTTCCTGCGGAGCCGTGCGCTCGATGCGCGACATGCCGCTGATGTTCGTGCCCCACGCGGGGCCCTCGGCGACGAAGCCGGTGGTGGCGCAGCGGCCGTTGACCGGGTGGTAGAGCAGCAGCGCCGTCGCCCTGCGCAAGCCATTGCGAACGACGCCGCCGGCGCACCCCGGGTGGTCGCGGGGGCACCGGCGGCGTCGTCAAGCGCGAAGCTACTTGCGGAACGCCGCCCGCAAGTTGCGCTCCGCCGACTCCGACACGTGGCCGAAGCGGTGCAGCGACCACGACACGGCCTGCTCGCGCAGGTAATGGAGCATTTCGTGGCGACCGCTCTGCACGACCGGCGCGCGATCGAGCCACGAGCCGTTGTCGGCGGCGGCCTCCAACGCAGCCGTGGGCACCGCGCCCAGGCACCGCACCCGCGAGGATGCGGCCGCCGAGACGCGGGCGGTGAAGTCGGCGTCATCCTCGACCACGACCCGCACCAGTCCATGCGCCGACAGGACCCTCAGCACCGCCGCGATCGGCGAATCCGCACGGCTCGGCGACGCGCCCGGATGCGAACCGTCCTCGGCGTCGCCGATGACGGACGGAGCGATGGAGACCACGGGGTCCTCCGCACGCCCGCCGGACTGCGACAAGCGCCCGGCCGCATGGCGAGCCGCCGCGGCCGCCAGCACCGTGCGCGCCAACGCCACCGGATGCGCACCGGGGCCGACGCGCACGACCGGCGTCGGGTACGCGCGGTAGCGGAACACGTTCGCCTCGCCGACCAGCCCGGACTCGTCCTTGGCCACGCCGAACTCCGTCGCGGTCCAGTGGGCGTCGGACCCGGCCGCACCCTGCAGATACGCGATGGCGGTGTCGATGTCCGTGCCCAGGTCCGCCGCCGTCGTCGCGGAGGCAGCCTTGCCGGTGGCGTCCGTGGCGGCGTCCGACTCGGGCGTGGCCGGGGGAGCATCGGCCGAACCCGTGCCCGAGGAGTCGGTGGCGCCGATCGCGCTGGCGCGCAGGGCGTCGGCCAGATCGCGCAGCACCGCGTTGGTGCCGCGATCCGTGCTGGCCTGCGGCATGTTCGGTGCCGGCGCATCGTGGACCGTGCCCATCTGCGCCACGTAGTTCGGGCCACCGGCCTTCGCGCCCGGCCCGACCGACGAACCCTTCCAGCCGCCGAACGGCTGGCGGCGGACGATCGCGCCCGTGATGTGCCGGTTGACGTAGGCGTTGCCCACCTCCACCTTCGACAGCCACGTGGCGACCTCGGCGGAATCCAGCGTGTGGATGCCGCCGGTCAACCCGTAGTCGACGGCGTTTTGCCACTCGATGGCCGTCTCCAGATCGGGCGCGCGCATGATGCCCAGCACCGGGCCGAAGCACTCCGTGAGGTGGAACCACGAGCCGGGCTTGACGTTGTCGCGGATGCCCGGCGACCAGATCAGGCCGTCGTCGTCGAGCTGGCGCGGCGTGACCAGCCACTTCTCGCCGGGCTCCAACGCCGTCAGTCCCCGGCGCAGCTTGTCGCCGGGCGCCTCGACCAGCGGTCCCATGTCCGTGGACAGATCGCGGCCGTGGCCGACGCGGAGGGTCTCGGCGGCGTCGAGGATCTGCCCGAGCAAACGCTCGGACTTGCCCGCCGCGCCGACGAGGATGACCAGCGACCCGGCAGAGCACTTCTGCCCGGCATGGCCGAATGCCGACGAAATGACGTCGCGCGCCGCCAGGTCCGGGTCCGCTGCCGGGGTGACGATGATCGCGTTCTTGCCGCTGGTCTCCGCCAGCACGGTCCGCTCGGGACGCCAGCCGCGGAACAGCGACGCCGTCTCGGAGGCGCCGGTGAGGATCACCGCATCGACGTCGTCATGCGTCAGCAGCGCCCGGCCGGCCGCACCCTCGTCGGTGTTGGCGAGCTGGATCAGATCCGGGTCCGCGCCGGCGTCGGCAAGCCCCTGGCGCAGCGCGGCGACGGCGACTTCCGCCACCCGCACCACCTGCGGCGCGGGAGAAATGATCACCGCCGACCCCGCCGCCAGCGCCGCGACCATGCCGCCGACGGGAATGGCGACGGGGAAGTTCCACGGCGGCGACACAACGGTGACGCGGTTGGGCGTGAACGCGATGCCCGGCTCGTCGGCGATGGCCCGGGCCGACGCCGCGTAGTAGCGGATGAAGTCGATGGCCTCGCTGACCTCGGGATCGGACTCGGCGACGGTCTTGCCCGGCCCGTGGACCATGGCGGCGATGAGGGCGCCGCGGCGCGACGCGAAACGATCGCCGACGGTCTCCAGCACCGACGCGCGGCCATGCTCGCCGAGGTCCGCCCACGCGCCCTGGACACGGATGGCGCGGTCGACGACGCCGTTGACGTCGGCGACGTCCTCGATCAGCGGAGCCTTCGACGGGCCCGGATCCTGTGCGGGATCGACCAGGTCGGCCGCCCACTCGCGGTTGGCGGGCAGCGCGGGATCGGTGTCGGGTTCGTTTCGGAACGCCGTGGTCGTCGCCGCGGTGCGGGCCTGCTCGGCGCGCGGGGTGGTGGTCGTGCCCGGTGCCGCGTCGGGCGCGGTCGGCGGGCCCTCGACGCGGCGGTCCTGCGTGCGGCGCGGGGCCGCGCGGGTGGCGTCGCGCTCGGCGACGGCCTGGCGGAACCGCTCCTCCTGCCCGGACATCGGCGACTGCGGCGAACGCGGGTCCGGGCCGTCGCCGCCGGCGCGCTCGGACTCGTCGACGCTGGTCATCGCGTGGAGGAAATTCTCCTCCGCGGCGTTTTCCTCCAGACGGCGCACCAGGTAGCTCACGGCGACGTCGAAGCTGTCGGCGTCGACGACGGGGGTGTACAGGATCAAACGCCCGACGTCTTCCTGGATCACCTTCTGCTGCATCGGCGCCATGCCCTGCAGCATCTCGGCGTCGATCTGCTTTTCGACGCCCCTGGCGCGGGCAAGTTCGACGGCCGCGGCCATGGAGAACAGATTGTGGCTGGCGACGCCCACGCGGAGGGCATCGGCGACGTCGGGGCGCAGCGCCCGATCGAGCAGGCGCAGGTAGTTGGCGTCGGTCTCCGCCTTCGACGAGTACGGCGCGCGCACCCAGCCGTGCAGATCCGCGGTGACGGTTTCCATGGACAGGTTCGCGCCCTTGACCAGGCGGACCTTGACCGGGGCGCCGCCGCGGGCGACGCGCTTCTTGGCGAAGTCGATGAGCCGGTCCAGCGCCGCCACCGAATCCGGCAGGTACGCCTGGAGGACGATGCCGGCCTCGAGGCCGAGGAACTCGTCCTCGGACAGGATCCGCTCGAATACCTCCAGCGTCAGGTCGAGGTCGTGGTACTCCTCCATGTCCAGGTTGATGAACGGCGGGTTGGCGCGCTGCGCCTGCCCCGGCGCGTCGGCGGCGATGCGGTAGAGCGGGCGCAGCGTCTGCACCAGGCGCTCGACGCTGCCGTCGAAGTCCCAGGGGTTGAGCTGGGAGACGACGCTGGAGGCCTTGACCGACACGTAGTCGACCAGCGGGTCTCGCAGCAGCGCCATCGTGTCGTGCAGGCGGCGCTGCGCCTCCTTCGAACCGAGCACCGCCTCGCCGAGGAGATTGAGATTGAGCTGGCGGTCGCGCGCACGGGCGTCGCTGAGCAACTCGTTCAGGGCCTTGCCGTCGGCGTCGAGCACCAGGTGGCCGACGAGCTGCCGCATGCGCTTGCGCGCGATGGGCATGACCAGCCACGGGAACTTCGGCGCCATGATGCCGCCGAGCTGCATGGCGGCGCGGTCCATCGCGGACAGGAACGCGGGCGCCTTCGTGCCCTTGGTCATCGCCGCCAGCTGGTTGGCGGCGGTGCCGTTGTCCTCCGGCCGGGCAACCTGGTCGACGAACGCCATGGTGTAGTCCACGCCCGCCGGATCGTGGACGAGCTTGGCCAGCTGCTCGGCGGCGTGGTCGGAGGAATCCTTGACGGGGGCATCGGCGGCGGGGTCCCCGGCGGAGCTGCCGGAGTCGCCGGAACCACCGGAGCCGGTGCGCCCCGTGACGCGTTCCGATTCCGCGAGCCACCCCAGCGCACGCGTCACCGCCTTGTCCACCAGATCCTCGAGGGGGACGAGGGCGGGCTGCCCATCGTCGCGTCCGTCGTCGTCGATCAAATGGCGGGCGTCGTGCGTGGGGGCCATGGTGTCCTCCTCGGGCGAAATCGGGTGGTCCCCGCGACGCCGGGGTGCCGGTCGACCTGCGGGGAGGGCAGGCGGTGAACGCCGCTCCCTTTGCGCGACCCTACGGACGAATGTGCGAGAGGGACAACGCCCCAGGCACGCGGGCCGCATAGGCGGAAACGGCGTTGCCGAGCGTCGTTTTGAGAAAGCATCTAACCGGTGTGCGGTGGGCGCCCGATCGCAGGAGAGGATGGGCGAGAGGAGAGGGAGGGCGGAATGCGCCGAACCCCGGCCGAGCCGCTCACGGGGAGCGATCGGCCGGGGTTCGGCGCGGCGTGAAGCGCCCGGGAGAATCCGGGGCGGCTCAATTGCCGGGGAAGCTGATTTAGATGAAGAACATCAGCACGGCGGTGATCAGCCACAGGGCGCTGAAGATGCCGGAGAACATGGCCAGCTGGCCCTTGGCCTTCTTCCAGTCCAGGTTGGCGGCCTTGTCGGCGCGCTTGCGGAAGTCCGGGTCGTCGGCGAGCTCGTCCTCGCCGGCGACGCCGAGGCCGGCCATCATGACGGCCTGCTTCGGGGTGATGACGAAGTACAGCAGCGCCCAGGCGATGATCGCCAGCAGGATGGACGTGTGCAGCGCGCCGGCCTTCATGTAGTAGCCGAGGTCGGTGAACATGACGCCGACGCCCAGCAGCGGCACGGCCAGCGAGAACAGGCCGTAGGTGCGGGTGATCGCGTGCATGGTGCGGGCGGCGCCGACGGTGCCGGCCTCGCCGTCGCGGGCGGCCAGCGCCAGGCGCGGGAACATCGAGATGGCGACGGTGACGGGGCCGAGCAGCAGGATCGCCGCGACGACATGGGCGATGAGAACGACGTCGTTCATGTGGTGCCTTTCAAGGGTGGTTCGGTGGCTGGTGCGCGTCCGCGGCGGCGGGTGGCCCCGTGGTCGCGCATTTCATAGGCGAACCGCCGGGCAGGGCGGCTTGACCATCGGGGCGCCATGTTAGCGGATGGGGGTGGCGGGCACCCAAGCGGTATCGACGTGGCGTCGGTAAGTTGCGGGCGCGTCAACCACTGCGGGTCCGCACGCCGCAGGCCTCGGCCATCGCCTCCCAATCGGCGACGGAGACCGGCAATTCCCACTCCACGGCGACGCGCAGGTACCGCACCGAGTACCCGCAGCGCAGCCCGCGGGGAGCGGGCAGCCACTCGGCGGGCGTGAGATCGGACTTTTCGCGGTTGACCGCCGACGCCACCGGCACGAGGTTGAGCGCGACGTCGTTGGCGAACTCCCGCCTCCGCCGAGCGTCCCACGCATGCGCGCCGAAGTCCCATGCCGCGGCCAGCGGGTACACGTGGTCGATGTCCGCGCCATCGGGCTCGAGGTCGTCGCCGGTGTACGGGTCGGCGATGACGCCCCGCCCGTCGCACTCCGGGGCCGGTGCGCCGTTGCCGAACCACTCGGCCAGCACGGCCTCCCGCGCAGTGCACGCGCCGACCTTCGCCCACCCGCCGAACCGGGCGCGGTCGTAACCGAGCACCGTGACGCGTTCCGGCACCACGCGCACGGTGGCCAACAGCCTGGCGGCCTCGTCGGCGCCGCTGCGACCAGCATCCGCGCCGGCGCACCCGCCGAGACAGGCGGCGGCGAATGCCAGGAGCACGGCGAGGATCGGGGACGGGGGCCGTCGTAAAGCGACACGTGAAAGGGGAGGTGAGGTGCGGGATGGGGAAGGACGACGGAAGCGATTGGGGCGGGGGACGGGGGCGAAGACGCGAAAAAGGCGGGCCACGTCCTATTGGACGCGGCCCGCCTGCGCGCGGTTCCGTCGAATTTCCCGCCTACCCCATCAGGGTGGGCGAGGGAACGGCTACGCCTCGGCCTTTACGGCGGAGCCCTTCGGGGCGGCCGGCTTGAGCGACTCCTCGACGGCGTGGTTGAACTCCGCGACGATGTGGTCGTCGGGCTTCTTCGTCAGCAACGTCACCACGATCATCGCGATGGCCGACGCGGCGACGCCCGGGACGATCTCGTAGATCGTGTCCGTCAGGGAGCTCATGCCCCACGCGAAGGACACGACCGCGCCCACGATGATGCCGGCGGCGGCACCCGGGGTGTTCAGGCGGCGCCAGTACAGCGACGCGACGACGACCGGGCCGAACGCCGAACCGAAACCGGCCCAGGCGAAGCCGACCAGTTCCAGGATCGACGAGTTCGGGTTCGCCGCGATGATGCCGGCGACGATGGCGACGCCGGCCACGGCGAAGCGCGACGCCAGCAACGACGTCGACGACTTCAGGTTCTTGTTGACCACGCCGCGGTACAGATCCTCGATCAGCGCGGACGACGACACCAGCAGCTGCGACGAAATGGTCGACATGATCGCCGCCAGCACGGCCGTCAGGATCAGGCCGGCGACCAGCGGGTGGAAGATGACGCGGGTCAGATCCAGGAAGATGGTCTCGTAGGCGTTCGTGTCGGTGATCGACGCCTCCGGGTTACGGGCGAAGAACACCGTGGACACGATGGCCACCAGCGTGGCGCCGAGCATGCAGATGATCTGCCACGTGACGCCGTAACGGCGGCCGGCGACGGCATCGGAGGGGGAGCGCAGCGCCATGAAGCGCACGATGATGTGCGGCTGGCCGAAGTAGCCCAGGCCCCAACCGAACAGGCCGATGGCGGTGATCAGCGGGATGCCCGTGAAGGGGTTGAAGAAGCCCTCGACCGGCGCGCCCTCGGAGCCCGCGTAGGCGTTCTCGGCGGCGAAGGAGAACATGTCGGAGACCGGCTCGCCGTTGGACGTCAGCGTAAACATCGCGACGATGGGCACGATGATCAGCGCCAGGAACATGATGATGCCCTGCACCGCGTCGGTGTAGGACACGGCCAGGAAGCCGCCGAAGAGCGTGTACAGCAGCGTCACGCCGGAGACGATCAGCAGGCCGACCATGTAGTCGCCGCCGAACGTCGACTCCCAGTAGCGTCCGCCGGCGACCATGCCGGAGGAGACGTAGAAGGTGAAGAAGACCAGGATGATGATGCCCGACGCGACGCGCAGGATCTTGGTCTTGTCTTCCAGACGGTTCTCCAGGAAAGACGGGATGGTGATCGAGTTCTTCGCCACCTTCGTGTACGCCCGCAGGCGTGGCGCGGTGAGCTTCCAGTTCGCCCAGGCGCCGACGCACAGGCCGATGGCGATCCACGTCTGGTTGAGGCCGGACAGGTAGATCGCGCCGGGCAGGCCCATCAGCAGCCAGCCCGACATGTCGGAGGCGCCGGCGGACAGTGCCGCGACGAACGGGTGCAGGCCGCGGCCGGCGAGCATGTAGTCGTCGTACTCGGTGGTCTTCCGGTACGCGGCGTACCCGATGTACAGCATCAGGGCCAGGTAGATGACGATGGCGATGAGATACCAGGTCGTCGCTTCCAAGTGTTCCACTCCTTCTGGTGTGGGGAATCAAGGCTACGTTCGTGCGAGTGACCAATCGACGTTTTCATGGTCGGGGTTGGGCGCGCAAAACGGTGACCTGGGTATTTCCGGTTTTCGGTGGTCCCTTGAACCTTAATGTGACCTGTGAGCGGGGCGGATAACGACTCCATAACAATGTGGCGTGGCCCATGCTTTCGGGGGATGCCCGGCCTCGCCGCGCCGGGGTCTTCCGAACATCCGCGGCCCGGTGCCGTCCGGTGCGATCCGGCGCGGGTGGCATGATCGGGGCATGTCTTCGGCCACTCATGTGCTCCACGGTTTGTGGATCCCCGACTCCGGGTTGCATCTGTGGTTGGAGCGCGTGGACGGGCACCGGGTGCTGGCGGGGCTTGACGACGGCGCACGGGCGGCCCTTCCCGGCGCGGCCGCGGCGGTGCTGGCGTCGGTGCCGCGCGGGCGGCCGGAGGTGGAGTTGCGCACGCCGAAGGGGCGGAAGGTGCGCCATGTTCTGCCGACGTGGACGTTCGTCCCGGAGCGTGCGGTGACGGTGCTGGAGTCCCTGCGGGGCGACGCCGATGATCGGGCGATCGCCCCGGATCTGCGGTTTCTCATCCGCGTCCAGGAATCCATGGAGCGGTGGGCCCGGTCGGGTCGCGCGCTGGTGGCGGTGACGTGGGAGGAGGGCCGGTGGTGGCCGCAGTGGCGGTTGCCGGATGGTCTGAAGGAATCGTCGTGGCGGGCGCAGGTCGCGCAGCGCACCCCGCCGGTGCTGGTGGTCAACGGCGGCAAGGGGATGCTCGACGACCTGATCGGGCGGCTGTTCCATTGGACGGTCAATGCGTTGCTGGCGGATCTGCCGGAGCCGCCGAAGGGCCGGCAGGCGTTCGTGCGGTCGTTGTTGGATTCGGAGCCGTTGCGCCGGGCGTCGGCGGACGCGGCCGCGGATCTGGCGCAGTGGCGGGCGTCGGCGACGGGCGAGGACGTGCGGCTGCTGCTGGTCGTGGAGGAACCCGAGGATTTCGAGGATCCCGAGCCCAGCCGCGTCATCGACATCGTGCGCAACAGGGGCGGGGAAGGCGGTGCGGATGGCGCCGGTGGAGCGTCGGGCGATGAGGGCTTGTCCTGGCCGTTGCGCATGCACTACCGCATCGGGGTGGACGCCCCGGAGCGGTTGGATCCGGCGATGTGCCGTGGTTCGGTGCTCACGCAGCTGCGTCCGCAGCTGGAGTTGGCGCAGAAGGTGTTCCCGCCGTTCCGCGACGCGGCGTCGGCCGGCGAGGGCCTGGATCTGCTGCTGACCCCCGACCAGGTCGTGGCGTTGGTGGCCGAGGGCGTGGACAAGCTCCGCGAAGCCGGCATCGCCGTGATGCTGCCGCGGGCGTGGATGACGGCGCAGCCGGCGCTGCGGCTGGAGGTCAGCCCCCGCGACGATCAGCCGACCGGTTCGGTGCGCGGTGCGACGGAGGCCCGCGTCGGGTTCGACCAGCTGGTGGATTACAAGTGGAAGCTGACGCTGGGGGACGAGGAGCTTTCCGACGACGAGGTCCGGCGCCTGTCCGAATCCGGGTCCGGCCTGGTGCGCCTGCGCGACAGTTGGGTCGCGGCGGATCCGGAGGCGACGCGCAAAGCGCTGAAGTTCCTCGAGGAGCAGACCAAGGCGGGCGAAGCCACGGGCAAGGGGTCGGCGGCGCTGAGCGAGATCCACTTCGCCGATGGTGCGGTGGCGCAGGCTCCGGTGCCCGTCGACGTCGACGCCCGCGGGTGGGCGCGCGCCGTCTTCGACGATGACGCCGATGGCAAGCGCGCGGCAGATGAGGGCTCGGGCGACGAAAACGCGGCCGGCGGGGATGCCGCGCCGGGCGATGTCGCCGCCGGCTTCCACGGCCCCCGCGTTCCCGTGCCCGACGGTTTCGTCGGCGAGCTGCGCGAATACCAGCGCCGGGGCCTGGACTGGTTGGCGTGGATGTCCTCTGCCGGTTTCGGGGTGATCTTGGCCGACGACATGGGCCTGGGCAAGACCATCCAGATCCTGGCGCTGCTGTTGCACGAGAAGAATGGCCGTCCGGCCGCCGAAACCGACGGCGATCGCGCCGCCCGCGAAGAACTCGACGCCGCTCTCGAGGCCGGCGGTGACTCGGTGCGGGCGCTGGACGGCGTCGTCAAGCGGTACCCGACCCTGCTGATCGCACCCATGTCCGTGGTGTCCAACTGGGCCGCGGAAGCGGCGAAGTTCACGCCGGATCTGAAGGTGAAGGTGCTCCATGGGGCGAACCGGCCGCGGGGTGAGGAACTCAAGCGCGTCGCCGAGGGTGCGGACCTGGTGGTGACCACGTACGGCGTCGTCGCGCGCGATCCCGGCGAATGGGGCGCGGTGCAGTGGGATCACGTGATCCTCGACGAGGCG
>DGYFI06202__coassemble_1308_pt1 | contig 11387 bp, 10 predicted proteins | sample DGYFI06202__metabat2_high_PE_027 | metagenome-assembled genome bin DGYFI06202
CCGGGCGGCGGACAACCCCGACGCCGACCTGTACATCCACCCGGAGTGCGGTTGTGCGAATTCGGCGATCTACCTGGCCGGCGAAGGCACCATCGAGCCGGAGCGCGTGCACATGCTCTCCACCGGCGAAATGCTGGCGTCGGCGCAGCGCGAGGCCCAGCGCGCGGAGAACCGCGAGGACCGCAAGGTGCTCGTGGCCACCGAGGTCGGCATGCTGCACCAGCTGCGCAAGGCCGCCCCGGACGTGGTGTTCGAGGCCATCAACGACCGTGCCTCCTGCGTCTACATGAAGATGATCACCCCGTCGGCCCTGCTGCGCTGCCTCGCCGAGGGCACCGACGAGGTCACCGTGCCCGCCGACGTCGCCGAGAAGGCGCGCGCGTCGGTCGAGCGCATGATCGCCATCGGCAATCCGGGCGGCGGCGAGTAGGGCCGTGGGCGCCGGAGCCGGTGTTCACGGGCCCGCGTTCGGGTTCGACTGGGCGGCGCACTGCGACCTGCTGGTCATCGGCGGTGGCGTCGCGGGCCTGTCTGCGGTGCGCCGGGGCCGCGAGTTGGGGCTCGACGTCCTGCTCGTGGACAAGGGGCACTGGTCCGAGGGCGCGCGCCGTCACCTGCGGTTCGAGGGGGCGGCGACGAACCTCGCCCAGGGCGGGCTGTCGGTCGTCGGCCTCGGCGACGCGCCCCAGGGGCCGGAGGGCCCCGGCGGATCGGATGGCCCCGACGGCCCCGATTCGGTGGAGTCCCACGTCGCCGACACCCTCGATGCGGGCGCCGGGCATTGCGACGAGGCCGCCGTCCGCGCCATCGTCGGCGCCGGCGCTCGGGCCACGCAGTGGCTCATCGACCTGGGCGCGCGCTTCGACGCGAAGACCGACCCGGCCGACGCCGGCCAGTACTCCCGCACCCGCGAAGGCGGCCATTCCCATCGCCGCATCATCCACGCCGGCGGCGACGCCACGGGCGCGGAGATCCAGCGGGCCCTGGAGGCCTCCGTGGCCGGGGTGCGGGTGCTGCAGAATGCGGTGGCGGAGGAGATCATCGTCGACGGCGGTGACGGAGACGGTGGCGCCGGCGGCAACAGCGGTGTCGGCGACGGCAACCGCGCCTTCGGCGCCCTGGTCCGCGATCCGCGCGGCCTCGGTGCGGTGACGGCGGCGGCGACGCTCATCGCCACCGGCGGCGTCGGCCATCTGTTCCGCGCGACGACGGCACCGGATGGGGCGCACGGCCAGGGCCAGTGCCTGGCGCTCGACGCCGGCGCGGAGCTCGCGGACATGGAGTTCATCCAGTTCCACCCGACGGTCCTGTTCGACCGCGAGCGCCGCGGCCGCCGGCCCCTCATCTCGGAGGCCGTCCGCGGCGAGGGCGCCCGGCTGGTCGATTCCCGCGGCCGCTCCGTCACCGAGGGCGTCGACCCGCGCGGCGATCTGGCGCCGCGCGACATCGTTTCCCGCGCCATCGCCACGCGCCTGCGCGAACTCGGCGAGGAGTGCGTGTTCCTCGACGCCCGGCACATCGACGGCGTGCGCGATCGCTTTCCGACGGTCACCGCCGGCGTGGCCACCGCCGGATTGGACCCGGCGAAGGATCTGCTGCCCGTCGCCCCGGCCGTGCACTACTCCTGCGGAGGCATCGCCACCGACGTCGACGGCCGCACCCGCGTCCCGGGGCTCTACGCCGCCGGCGAATGCGCCCGCACGGGATTGCACGGAGCCAACCGCCTGGCGTCGAATTCGCTGTTGGAGGGCCTCGTCGTCGGCCGCGCCGTCGCCGAGGACGTTGCCGCGGCCATCGCGGCCAGGGAATTGGGGGAGAAGGGGGCCGGCGACATCCGGCGCCGCCGCATCCGCCCGCGCCCCTGGCCGCGCGACCTCGACCGCCTGCAGCGCGCCATGACCGACGGCGCCGGCGTCACGCGCACCGCCGAATCGCTGGCGCGCGCCGCCCACGCGCTGTCGGCGCTGCCCGACTCCGCGGAAGTCGCCGTGGCGCGGGCGATCGTCGCCGCGGCCGCCGCGCGCCCCACCACCCTGGGCTGCCACACGCGGCTGGACGGGTGACGCGGCGGCGTCGCAAAGCAACCACCACGGACCGACCACCACCGACCACCACCGACCATCACCGAGGAGCACCGAATGCTGGACGAACAGATCACCCGCGGCCTCATCCGCACCGCGCTGCAGGAGGACCTGGCCTACGGCCCCGACGTGACGTCGCTGGCCACCGTCGGGCCGGCGCAGCGATCGCGGGCGACCGTGACCTCGCGCGTCGACGGGGTCATCGCCGCGGGCGACGCCATCCGCTGGACTCTCGAGGAGGTCATCGCCGACGAATTCGAGGTGGAGATCCTGGTGGCCGACGGCGGCCGCGTCGCCCCGGGCACCGTCGTCGCCGAGATCGAAGCGCCCACCCGCGGGCTGCTGACGGCGGAGCGGACGCTTCTCAACATCGTCACGCACGCCTCCGGCATCGCCAGCGCGACCCGCCGCTGGGTCGACGCCGTCGAGGGCACCGGCGCCCGCATCCGCGACTCCCGCAAAACCATCCCGGGCCTGCGCAATTTGCAGAAGTATGCCGTGACCTGCGGTGGCGGCGTCAACCACCGCAACGGCCTGGGCGACGAGGCCCTGATCAAGGACAACCACGTCGCCGCCGCCGGCGGCGTCGTCCCCGCCCTGGAGCGCGTGCGCCGCGCGTACCCGGAGCTCAAGTGCGAAATCGAGGTCGACGACCTCACGCAGCTCGACCAGGTGCTGGAGATGAAGCCCGAGCTGGTCATGCTGGACAACTTCGAGGTGTGGCAGACGCAGATCGCCGTCCAGCGCCGCGCCCAGGTTTCCCCGGCCACGCAGCTGGAGTCCTCCGGCGGGCTGACGCTGGACGTCGCCCGCGAATACGCCTCCTGCGGCGTCGACTTCCTGGCCGTCGGCGCGCTGACCCACTCGTCCGGCGTGCTGGATCTGGGTCTGGACTTCTAGGCTCCGCCGCCGAGACCGGTCACGGCCGCAGCTGGGCCGTGATCCGCGCCGAGACGTCGTCGAGCAGGCCAGCGAACCGCGCCGCGGTGCCCGGATCCGAAGTGCCCAGCGCCGCGCGGGCGGCCAGGGCGCGGTTGAGCGCGTCTTCGGCGCGGGGCACGTCGCCGCATTCGAGCTGGCACAGGGCGATCTGCGCGAGCAGCGGGATCTCCTGGGCGCGCATGGCATCGGAGCCGAACAGGCCCGCCGACAGTTCCAGGTGATCGACGGCGCGGCCCGGATGGCCGCGGCGGATCTCCGCGTGGCCGTTGAGCGCGTGCCACTGGGCCCAGCGCATGTGGCGCGGCGGGGTGGCCTCGGCGACCTCGGCGTCGATGGCGTCCGGGTCGTCGGCCTCGATGGAGTCGAGCAGGTCCATGTAATCGGCGGCGACGTCCATGAGCTTCGGCGACGACCCCCGGATCGGGCGGCCCAGCGAGTCGACGTCGGGCGCGTCGGCGGCGTCGCCGAGATCGGCGAAACCGGCCATCAGCGAATCGGCGGCGGACCAGAGCTTGCCGTCGGCGGCCAGGGCCGTCGCGGCCTCGAGGAGTTCGGAGGGGGTGCGCATGGTCAGCGATCCTACTGGCCGAACGCCCCGGTCAGTTCAGGTGCCCCAGAAGCTCGCGCAGGGCCTCGCGGACGGGGTGGCCGGACCACGAATCGGCCGGCAGCAGGTCGTCGATGCGGGCGGCGTAGCGCCGCGCGCCCGGTTCATCGTCGCGGTCCATGCAGCAGCGCACCCCGGTAAGCAGCGCCCGCGCGGCTTCCTCGCCGTCGCCGGCCTCCAGGTAACCGGCCGCGGCGGTGTCCACGTGCCCCAACGCCAGGTCCTCGCGCGACGACGCCCAGTAGACGTAGGCGAGGTCGTCGTGCCAGTCGGCGATGGACCAGCCGCCGGAAATCAGGTCGCGGGCGTCGACCATCAGGTCCTCGGCCCGTTCCGGATCGTCGTGGACGGCGCTGCGCGCGGCTTGGCGCAGAGCACGGGAGGCGCCTTCGTCGTCGCCGAGGCGGTGCAGGTGCTCGGCGTGCTCGATGAGCAGGTCCGCGGCGCGGCCCGAATCCCCGGCCCGCCCGGCGGCGGTGGCGGCGATGGAGAACGCCGCGTCGGTGCGCTCCTCGTCACTGGTCAGCGAGGACCACTGCGCCACCGGCACCGCGTGGTCGAGGGCGGCGCCATCGTCGCCGGCGTCGAGCAGGGACCGCGCCAAGATCAGGCGCAGGTCCATCACCAGCGCGTTGACCGGCATCCCGGACGACGCGTCGAGCGCCTCCTGGGCCAGCTCGGCGGCCCGCGCGTACTCGCCTTCGGAGTTGAGCAGGGCGGTCAGCAGCCGCGCCGACCGCAGCGTGCCGACCACGAGGTCGTATTCCAGCCCGACTTCCACGACGGGGGCCAGCTGGCGCATGGCCTCGAGGGGTTCCTCGGCTTCCAGCGACAGGTGCGACAGCATCTGCCGGGCCTCGATGGTGCTGGTCACCGGCTCGGACGCGGGGGCGGCCGCGACAGCGGCGCAGATGCGCGCCGACTCGACCAGGTCGCCGCGGCCATGGGCGACCTGGGCCTCCAGCAGTCGGCGGTCGTCGTCGCCGGTGCGCGGAGGGGCGTATTCGGCCGACCACCGGGACAGCGCCCCGGCGAGGTCCGGCCTGCGGGCCAGCGACGCCGCCGCACCCGCCACCGCGGCCGACAGTGCGAACTGATACGCCTCCGGGCCACTGGGGCGCAGGTCTAAGATGTCGCGGGTCAGCGACGTCAGCACCGGCACGTCCGCATCCATTGGGCGGGCGCCGCCGGGACGGGCGTCGATGAACTTCTCCGCCTCGGCGAAGGCCCCGAAGGACCGCGCGTGGAAGGCCGCCGCCGGGCGATCGGTGCGCACGGCCCAATCGAGCCAGCGCCGCCTGGCCTCCTCGGCTTCGTCGGAAAGCTCGAGCTGATCGGCCGCCGCGTGCCGCAGGGCGTGAAATTCGCCGAGCAGTTCCTCGGGAACCTCGGCGGGGTCGTCGTCGAGCCAATGATCGCGGGCGTAGGCCGTCACCGCGCGCCAGCTGGACACGTGGTCGAGCGAGCGGGCCGACTGCCGCGAAAAGGCCACCAGCCCCGGCAAATCGGCGGGCACCGCGGGAGGGGGCGTCGCCGGCGCGCGCACCACAATCGGGGCCGACGCGTCCACGGATTGATCCCACCAGGTCATTCGGCCATTGTGTGTCCCCGGGGCGGGCGAAGGCAAAACGCCTACTTCGCGGCGGCGGCGACCTCGCGCAGCGCGGGGGAGTCCGGGAACCCTTCGGCGGCGGCCAGCGCGGCCTGCGCCATGGCGCGGCGTTCGCGCGTGCGCCCCATGCGGTCGAGCACCGGCGCCGACAGGCGTGCGGCGGCGACCTGGTCGAGGGCGAGGCCGGCGTCGGCGGCTTGCTTTGCGACGCCGGCCAACATCCGCGCGGCCGTCTCGTCGTGACCGGCCTCGATGGAATACAGCGCCAGTTCGCGGCGGAAATCGATGGCGGCCGTCACCGGCTCGCCCATCGGTTCGTCGGCCGCCGCCGCGCACAAGCGCGCCGCGGCCGGCAGATCGCCGATGGCGTGCAGGCGGCGGGCGTCGATGAGGGTGACGGCGTCCGACAGGTTCTCGGCGCCCGGTGCCTCCGACTGATCGCGCAGCCAATTGGCCAGCGGCTCGGCGATGTCGGGCCGGCGGACCAGCGTCGCGGCGGACTCCGTCTGGAGCATCGCGTCGACGAGGATCGGATCGGCGGGCTCGGTCGCCGGGCTCGGTTCGCCCTCGCGGCCGGGCAGGCCCCGCACCATCTGGGCGAGCAGCGGGATGTCGGTGACGTCGGCGCCAGAGGAACTGTCGTCGACGAAGCGGAGCCAGCGGTTGGCTTCGTCGACGGCCAGACGGGACCGTGCCCGCAGCTCGTGGGCGGCGTTGCCGCGGGTCATGGCCCACCCGGTCCACGCCATGGCCGCGGAGTGGGCCAGCTTTTCCATGCCGAGCGATTCGGCGACCGAACGCCGCAGCGAATGGTGCGCACCGTGCAGATCGGCGTCCAGGTCGGCCGGCGGCTCGGGGCTCTCCGCATGGCCCGACGCCGCGAACTCCGCCGCGACGAGGCGGGCCGCCAGAGGATCCCCGTCCCATGCGGCGGAGAGTGCACGGCGCGCCAGATCGGCCAGGTCTCTGCTATCGGTGCTGGACATGCGGACGATTGTCCCGGATACGCAGGCATCCGCGCAACGGAAACTCCGAAGGTGGAACTCGGAAGGGGGTGGAGGGGCTCGGCGGGGCCGCTGCCGGGGCTGTCGTTGGGCTGCCGTTGGGCTGCCTCCGGATCGTGGCAGGGCCGCGGCAGGGCCGCGACCGGGCGGGATGCCGGCGGCAACTATGATGAACCCGATCAACGAGCAAGCTCCCGAGCACATCCCGAAAGGTGGCGTCTGCCCCGATGCTGTCCACCATTGACCTGCGCGGTCGCGTCCCCTCCACCGCCGAGCTGCGCCGGGCGCTGCCCCGCGGCGCCGCCGACGTCGATTCGATGCTGCCGACCGTTCGCCCCGTCGTCGAGGACGTCGCGGACAACGGCGTGGCCGCCGCGATGCGGTACTCGGAGAAGTTCGACCACGTCATCCCCGAATCTCTGGTCGTGCCCGCCGACGTCATCGCCGGCGCGCTCGAGCAGCTGGACCCGGACGTGCGGGCGGCGCTGGAGGAGTCCATTTCCCGCATCCGCCTTTTCCACGAGGCGCAGAAGCCGGCGGACGTGTCCGTCGACGTCGTGCCCGGTGGCGTGGTCCGGGAGAAGTGGATCCCGGTGCGCCGCGTCGGCCTCTACGTCCCCGGCGGCAAGGCGGTCTACCCGTCGTCGGTGCTCATGAACGTCATCCCGGCGCTCGCCGCCGGCGTGGAGTCGCTGGTGGTCGCATCACCGCCGCAGGCCGACTTCGGCGGCTGGCCGCACCCGACCATCCTCGCCGCGTGCGCGCTGCTCGGCGTCACCGAGGTGTGGGCGGTCGGCGGCGGCCAGGCCGTCGCGCTGCTGTCCTACGGCGACGAGGACGAGGGCCTGGAGCCGGTGGACATGGTCACCGGCCCGGGCAACATCTTCGTCACCGCCGCCAAGCGGCTGTGCCGTTCGGTCGTCGGCATCGACTCCGAGGCCGGCCCGACGGAGATCGCCATCCTCGCCGACGCGACCGCCGACCCGGTGGCCGTCGCCTACGACCTGATCTCGCAGGCCGAGCACGACGTCATGGCGGCGTCGGTGCTCATCACCGATTCGACCGACTTGGCCGAGGCCGTCGACCGCGAGGTCGAGGCGCGCTACGGCGTCACCCTCAACGCCGACCGGGTCAAGCAGGCGCTGGAGGGAGAGCAGTCGGGGATCGTGCTCGTCGACGACATGGAGGTCGGGCTCAAGGTCGCCGACGCCTACGCCGCCGAGCACCTCGAGGTCCACACCGCCGACGCCGCCGCGCTGGCCGACCGCGTGACCAACGCCGGCGCCATCTTCGTCGGCAATTTCTCGCCGGTGCCCCTGGGCGACTACTCGGCCGGTTCCAATCACGTGCTGCCGACGTCGGGCACCGCCCGCCATTCCTCGGGCCTGTCCACGCACACGTTCCTCAAGGCCGTCCACGTCGTCGAGTACGACGAAGCTGCGCTCAAGGGCGTTGCGGATACGGTGGTGGCGCTGGCCGATGCCGAGCGCCTGCCCGCCCACGGCGAGGCGATCCGCGCCCGTTTCGAGGACCTGTCGGCCCCGGAGGAGAACCGATGACGGGAGGACGACCCATGAAGGAATCCGGAATCACCCTGGCGGACCTGCCGCTGCGCGAGGAACTGCGCGGCGAGGAGGCCTACGGGGCCCCGCAGCTCGATGTCGACGTCCGGCTGAACACCAACGAGAACCCGTTCCCGCCCTCCGACTCGCTCATCGACGAGCTCGTCGGCGAGATCGGCAAGGTCGCCTCGGACCTGAACCGATACCCGGAGCGCGACGCCGTCGTGCTGCGCCGCGCGCTGGCCGACTACGTTTCGGCCCGCACGGGCGTCGGCGTCGGCGAGGAGAACCTGTGGGCCGCCAACGGCTCCAACGAGATCCTCCAGCAGCTGCTGCAGGCCTTCGGCGGCCCCGGCCGCACGGCCATGGGCTTCACGCCCAGCTATTCCATGCACCCGATCCTGTCGGCGGGCACGCAGACGGAGTTCTTCGCCGTCCCGCGCGATCCGGCGACGTTCGACATCGACATGGACGCGGCGCTGGCGGCGATCCAGGCGCAGCGGCCCGACGTCATCTTCGTCACCTCCCCGAACAACCCGACCGGCAACCTGACGCCGACCGGGGACCTGCGCGCCATCCTCGACGCCGCGCCGGGCATCGTCATCGTCGACGAGGCCTACGCGGAATTCACCGACGAGCCCTCGGCGGTCTCCCTGATCGCGGAGTACCCGGCGAAGATCGTCGTCAGCCGCACCATGAGCAAGGCGTTCGACTTCGCCGGCGGCCGCCTCGGTTATTTCGTCGCCGACCCGGCCTTCGTCGACGCCGTCATGCTGGTGCGCCTGCCGTACCACCTGTCCACGCTGACGCAGGCGGCGGCGACCGTCGCGCTGCGCCATGCGGGGGAGACGCTGGGCACCGTCGACAAGCTCGCGCGCGAGCGCGACCGGGTCGTCGCCCGGCTCGAGGAGCTGGGGTACGACGTCATCGACTCGCACGCCAACTTCGTGTTCTTCGGGCTTTTCGACGACGCCGCCAGTGCGTGGCGGGAATTTCTGGACCGCGGCGTCCTCATCCGGGACGTCGGGGTCCCCGGCCGCCTGCGCGCCACGATCGGGTTGCCCACGGAAAACGACGCGTTCCTCGAGGCCGCCGAAGGCGTCATCGCGTCCGGCGCGACCACCGGCGCCACGACCGGAGCCACGACCGGGGCCGGCAACGGCGCCACCACCGAAACGGAGTAGACAATGACCGATCCCACCCACGGCGGCGCCACCCGCGTCGGCACCGTCGAACGCGCCACCAGCGAGTCGTCGATCGTCTGCACGGTCGACCTCGACGGCACCGGCCGGGCCGACATCGACACGGGCCTGCCATTCTTCGACCACATGCTCACCGCCCTGACGGTGCACGGCAGGTTCGACATCAAGCTCCACGCCAACGGCGACACCGACGTCGACGCTCACCACACCGTCGAGGACACCGGCATCGTGTTGGGCCAGGCGTTCGCGCAGGCGCTGGGCGACAAGGCGGGCATCCGCCGCTTCGCCGACGCCTACGTCCCCATGGACGAGACCCTGGCGCACGCGATCGTCGACGTGTCGGGCCGCCCGTACTTCGTCATCACCGGCGAGCCGGAGCAGATGCTCTCGGCGGTCATCGGCGGCCATTACGCCACCGTGATCAACGAGCACTTCTTCGAGTCCTTCGCCCTCAACGCCCGGATTGCCCTCCATGTCCGGTGCCTGTACGGTCGCGATCCGCACCACATCACCGAGGCGGAGTACAAGGCCGTCGCCCGCGCCCTGCGCGCGGCGTGCGAGCCGGACCCGCGCGTCCAGGGCATCCCGTCGACGAAGGGCACCCTGTGAGCGCCGCCGACATGCCCACGATCTTCCTGTTCATCCTCGCCGGCCTGCTGGTCGGCGGCGCCTGGTCCGCGTACCAGGCGGGCTCGAGGTTCGGGACGGTCGTCCTGGGCCTGCTGGCGGTGCTGGCCACCGCCGGCGCGGTGCTGTGGCTCGTGGGAGAAATGAACTGATTCGATGGATCCGGCGCGCGCCGGGGAACGGGAGATGAGCTGACGTGACTGACCGGGTGGACTCCATGTGGAAGGCGCCCGGGCTCATCCCCACGCTGGTGGCGGTCCTGGCCGCGTTCGGCGGCTGGTCGCTGCTGCTGCCGGTGATCCCGCAGGCGATCCTCGACGACGGCCGCGGCGCCGGCCTGGCCGGGGCGTACACCGGCGTGTTCATGGCCGCGACGGTGCTGACGCAGACGCAGACGCCGCGGATGCTCCGCCGGTTCGGCTACGGGCAGACGATGTTCGTCTCGGGCCTGCTGCTGGGCTTGCCCACGTTCCTCCATCTTTTCGGCACCGACGCCGCACTGGTGCTCGGCATCGCCGTCATCCGCGGCATGGGCTTCGGCGCCCTGACGGTGGCGGAGTCCGCGTTGATCGCGGAGCTGGTGCCCCTGAAATTCCTGGGCAAGGCATCCGGCGCCCTGGGCGTGGCCGTCGGCGTGGCCCAGCTGACCTGTCTGCCGCTTGGTCTTGCCATCGCGCACTGGACCGGCACGTACCAGTGGGTTTACGTCCTCGGCGGCGTCATCTCGCTGGTCGGGTCGGCGATGGCCTTGTTGATCCCGAAGCTCAAGGCGGCGGCGAAGACGACCAAGGGGACGAAGACCGCGAAGGGGACCGCACCGGAGGTCGCGGGGAAGCCCGCCACGGAGCTGCCCGCGGGCGATCCCGGCCCGGCGGAGAACGTGCCCACGTGGAAGCTCGTCGCCGTGCCCGCACTTGCGATGGGCACCACCGCGATGGGCTTCGGCGGCATTTCGGCGTTCCTGGCGCCCGCGGCCCGGGAGATCGATCTGGTCGCCGGCGCGATCGTCGCCGGTGCCGCGCTGTCGGTGATGGGCGGTGCGCAGATGGTGTTCCGCTACATCGCCGGCGCGTGGGCGGACCGCAAGGGCAAGGCGGGCACCCTCATCATCGGCGCGCTGGCCGCCGGCGTGGTCGGGCTGATCTTCATGGCGCTGGTGGTCTACGCCGGATGGTCGGCGTGGTGGCTGCTGGGGGCAGCGGCGTTCTACGGCGCCGGGTTCGGCATGGTGCAGAACGAGGCCCTGCTGCTCATGTTCGCCCGCCTGCCCCGCGAGCGCACCGCCGAGGCCAGCGCCTACTGGAACATGGCCTTCGACTCCGGCACGGGCACCGGCTCCTTCGTCCTCGGCCTCGTGGCGGGCGCGGCGCTGCAGCCGTACCCGGCGGTGTTCGCCGTCGCGGCGGGGTTGATGTCCATCGGGCTCGTCGCCGCGATTCTCGACCACATCGTCGGGACGCACCGTGTGGCGGAGCGGCACAACACGAGGGCAACGCTGCGGAAGTTGAGCGGTGCCGTCGTCAAGCGCAGGCAGGCCCCGGAAACGCGGCCCGAATCCGACGGAAGGAACTGATCGGATGGGCAGGGGATTTTTCGGCACCTCGCTGATGTTCGCGTCCAATGGCGCGCTGTTCGCGTCGCTGTTGCCGTGGTACCCGACGCTGGTCAAGGAATGGGGGCTGACCGACTTCCAGTTCGGGTTCATCGTCGCCGCCATGCCGCTGGGGTCGCTGGTGTCGTCGGCGCTGCC
>DGYFI06202__coassemble_1334_pt1 | contig 11206 bp, 10 predicted proteins | sample DGYFI06202__metabat2_high_PE_027 | metagenome-assembled genome bin DGYFI06202
CTACCACCACCGCCCCGACCCGGACACTCCGCTGGAGGAAACCATGGCGGCGCTGGACTTCATCGTCCGGTCCGGCCGGGCGCTGTACGCGGGCATCTCCAGCTACTCGCCGGCGACGACCCGGCGCGCGCAGACCATCGCCCGCGAACTGGGCACTCCCCTGGTCCTCCACCAGCCGAGCTACTCCATGTTCAACCGGTGGATCGAGCAGCCGGGCAGCGGCGGAGACAGCGGTGTTGACGCGGGCAGCGGCAACGGCACCGGCACTGGCGGCGCGTCCCCCAGCCTCCTCGAGACCGCCGCGGAGGAGGGCATGGGCGTCATCGCGTTCTCCGCGCTGGCGCAGGGCCTGCTCACCGACCGCTACCTCGGCGGGATTCCCGAGCACTCCCGTCTGGGCGACGGCAAGATGGACCGCTCCTTCCTCGGCGACGAGACGCTCGCGGCCATCCGCGCGCTCAACGGCATCGCCGAAGACCGTGGCCAGACGCTCGCCCAGATGGCCATCTCCTGGGTGCTGCGGCGCCCCGAGGTGACCTCGGCACTGATCGGCGCCAGCTCCGTGGCGCAGCTCGACGCCAACCTCGATGCCGCCGGCGCCGCGCCGTTCAGCGACGAGGAGCTCACCGCCATCGACGAGTGGGCCGTCGACCGCGGCATCAACCAGTGGGCCGGTGCGACGGAGTCCGTGAAGGACTGACCGCCGCCCCTGCCGCATCGCCGGAATGTGGCGCGTCCCACGTGGACGCCCCACGGCGACCAATCCCACAGGAACCTGCATTGCGGGCAAACTTGCACCGGGTGTACGTTTGCACCTTGTGGAAGACAACGTGAACCCGGAGTGCGGCCTGCGCGAACTCAAGCGCCGCCGCACCCGACGCAGCATCGAGGATGCGGCGATCACCCTCATCGCCGACCGCGGATACGACGACGTCACCGTCGAGGACATCTGCGCCGAAGCCGAGGTGAGCCGCCGGACCTTCTTCAACTACTTCTCGTCGAAGGACCACGCGATCTTCGGCCGCGGGATGCTCTCCTTCGGCGACGAGGAGGCGGCGGAGTTCGCCGCCACCGCCGGAAACGACCCCCTCGCGGCGCTCCTGCGCATCGTCGAAGGCGGCATCGTCCAACCCTCGACGGAAGACGACGACCTCCCCGACCGCGCCGAACGTCACCGGCGGCTGCGCCGCCTGCGCCGCGAAATCATCCACGCGACCCCGCACATGCTCACCGCGTCGATGACCAGCCAGGCCACGACGCTGCGCAACATGCGCACGGCCACCGCCGACTACCTCGCCGCCCACCCGGAAGTGCGCCGGGCGCCGGAGCTTTCCGACGACGAGGAAGCGGCCCTGATCACCGCGCTCATCCGCGAATCCGTGTGGTTCGCCGCCTCGAAGGACTCCCTGGGCATCGACGGCAACCCCGTCCGAGACGCGCTGACCACGATCATCGACTACTCGAAGGAGCTGGAATGGTAACCCCGTCCAACCCGGCCGCCAACCCCGCAATGGCACCCGCGGCCAAGGCCACCACCGACGCGTCCGCCGTGAAGGCCCACGAGACCGTCGTCGCGGAAAACCGCGGCCACCTGGGCCTGATCTTCGCGGCCCTGATCCTGTCGATGCTGATGAGCTCGCTGGGCCAGATGATCTTCTCCACCGCCCTGCCGACCATCGTCGGCGAGCTCGGCGGCGTCGACCACATGTCGTGGGTGATCACCGGCTTCCTGCTCCTGCAGACCATCGCCCTGCCCATCGCCGGAAAGCTCGGCGACATGATCGGCCGCAAGGGCCTGTTCATGTTCGGCATCTTCGCCTTCATCGTCGGCTCGATCCTGGGCGCCATCGCCCAGGACATGACGCTGCTGATCATCGCGCGCTCCGTCCAGGGCATGGCCGCCGGCACGCTGATGGTGTCGTCGCAGGCGATCATGGCCGAGGTCGTCTCCGCCCGCGAGCGCGGCAAGTACATGGGCATGTTCGGCGCCGTCTTCGGCCTGAGCTCCGTGCTCGGCCCGGTCCTCGGCGGCTGGTTCACCGACGGCCCCGGCTGGCGCTGGGGCCTGTGGATCAACGTGCCCCTGGGCGTCATCGCCCTGGTCGCCGCATGGCGTTACCTGCGCCTGCCCAAGCGCCCCACCACCGGTGACTTCGACTGGATCGGCACCGGGCTGATGATCGTCGCCACGTCCTCGCTGGTGCTCATGACCACCTGGGGCGGCACCCTTTACGCGTGGGGATCCCCGATGATCATCTCGCTCATCGTGGTCTCCGTGATCGCCTGGGTCCTGTTCGTCATCGTCGAAAAGCGCGCGAAAAACCCGCTGGTGCCGATGAAGCTGTTCGCCAACCGCAACTTCGTGCTCACGACGGTGGCGGGCCTGGCCATGGGCGTCGGCATGTTCGGCACGATGGCGTACCTGCCCACCTACCTGCAGATGGTCCACGGCATGTCCCCGACCGCCGCCGGCATGATGATGATCCCCATGATGGTCGGCATGCTCGGCACGTCGATGACCGTCGGCTGGATCATCAGCCGCACCGGCCACTACAAGTGGTACCCCGCCGCGGGCATGGCGCTGGTCGCCCTGGCCCTGGCGCTGATGTCGATGATGAACCCCGGCACCACCCACCTGGCCATCGGCGGCATCCTGTTCCTCATGGGCTTCGGCCTGGGCCTGGTCATGCAGGTGCTGGTCCTGGTGGTGCAGAACTCGTTCCCGCTGCGCGTCGTCGGCACCGCCACGGCGGCGAACAACTTCTTCCGCCAGATCGGCGGCTCCGTCGGCTCGGCCGTCGTCGGCGCGATCTTCATCCACCGCATGCAGGACCTGCTGGTCCAGCGCATGCCCGCCGACGCCGGCTTCGACCCGGCGGCCGGTGCGACGTTGACGCCGGCGATCCTCGAGTCGCTGCCCGCCCCCATCCACGACGTCGTGGTGTCCAGCTACAACGACGGCTTCACGCCGGTGCTGATGATGCTGGTGCCGCTGATGGCCGCCGCCGCGGTCATCCTGGCCTTCGTCCGCGAGGACAAGCTCAAGGAGACCGTGGAGTAGGAATCAGGCCCCGACCTGGTCGGCGGCGTTGTCCAGCTTCTCCAGGACGGGCCGCACCGGGTCGCCGGATTCCTCGGCTTCCTTGATGGCGCGCTTCTCGGCGCGCTCCTCCGGCTTTTCCAGGAGCTTCTCCAGGATGATGATGTCGCGCCACTGGCCGGCCATGGGCCCGTAGGTCATCTTGGCCATGTGGTGGTAGACGCCGACCTCGCGGAAGCCGAGCTTGCGGTGCAGCTTCAGCGATCCGACGTTTTCGGGGAACACCCACGAATGGATGGACCAGCAGCCCTTCTCGGTCGCGTCGTCGATGAGGTGGCCCAGCAGCGCGCCGGCGATGCCCATGCCCTGCCCGTCCGGGTGGACGTAGATGGAGTCCTCGATGACGCCGCGCAGGATGTGGCGCTTGGACACCTGCGACGCCGACGCCCAGGCGAGGATCTTCGACGGATCCTCGTCGGAGGTCGCCACGTAACACAGGTCCAACCGCTTCAGCGAAGCGAACCCGTCCCAATCGGGCGCCGAATGTTCCCACGAGGCGTGCCCGGTGTCGAGCCCGATCTCGTAGATCACCTGCACCTGCGGGTAGTCGTCTTCGCGCATCTGCCGAATGCTGAATCCGCGGTTTCCGTCAGCCATGCTTCCAGTCTGTCCGATTTGATCGGCCGCGTCGAACGAATCGATGAAAACCCTGTTCAGCGGCGCCGCTTGGACTTGCCGGCGCCGCCCTTGTTCTTGTTTCCCGGCCCACCGGGGCGTCCGCCCCGCTTGGCTCCCGACTTTCCGCTTCGTCCACCGCTCCCGTTTTCCGCTTGACGACGAGCCTGCTTCGCCAACGTCTTCTCCCGGGCGCTGAGCTTCTTCTTCGGCGTCTCGTCCTCCGCCAGCGCCGAGCGGCGCGACCCTTCGCGGCGGCCGCGGACGATTCCGGCCAGCTCCTGCGTCAGTTCGTCGTCGCCGTCTTTGGGCCAGGTCAGCCACAGGGTGGTCGGTTCGGCGCCGGGCGCCGGGGCAACTTCACGGTGGACGACGCCGCGGGCGTTGAGCGCGCGCAGCAGCGGCCGCGGCGCCAGCACCACGCCGGCGCCGGTGGCCACCACCTGCAGCATCTCGCGCACCTCACCCGGATCGGCCGCGGCGAAAGCATCGAGAAGCACCGTCTCACCGTCCAGATCCGCGCGGTCGACGACCTCGCCGTCCTTCAGCAGCGCCAGGACGTGCTCCTTTTCCGCGGCGATCCCCGGTGCCTCGTCGTAAAGCCGAATGCGGTGGAGCGAATCGTCCTCACGCGGATCCCGCGCCAACGCCATGTCCGCACGGCCGGCGAGAACCTCGAGAACCGGGTCATCCGCAGAAAACGACGTCAGCCCCTGACCCGTGCGCTCGCGATAGCGGCCGAACCACTTCTCCGGCATCGCGCCCGGCACGAAAGCCACGCGCAGCACGCGGGCGGGCCCCTCCTGATCGGGGGCTGCCTGGGCACGGTCCGCGGGGTCGGTCGACATGAACGCCATGCTATCGGCCGGTGCTACCGTGGGGCGCATGAAACCCCTGACCGCGGCCAAGAAACTGGGCATCTACCTGCCCGCGACCCCCGAAGATTTCCAGCAGTCGGACTTGAGCCACGAGCAGTTCGTGCAGCTCCAGCAGAACCCGCCGGAATGGCTGGCCGACCTGCGGCGCACCGGCCCGCACCCGCGGCCCGAGGTGGCGCGGCGACTGGGCATCACCATCACCGCCCTGAAGGCCAACGACATGGACAAGCCGTTGACCACCGACGACATCAAGGCCCTCCTCGCCGACCAGCCCGACTGGCTGCGCGCGGCCCGCACGTCCCTGGCCGAGCAGCGCGCCGGCGCCGCCGAGCGGGAGGACGGGGGCGCGGAGTGACCGGGCGCGACGCGGGCACCGTGGAACTCGCCCACGACGTCCATGAGCCCCGCACCGTCGCAGAGGGCGCTGCGGCGGACGGCGGTCCAGTCGACGGCACTGCGGCGGACGGCACTGCGACGGACGGCGCAGGGTCACCGGACTCCCCGAAGACCGCCATCCTGCTCGGTTCGCTCGGCGCCTCCCGCGACATGTGGGCCCCGCAGGTGGAGGCGCTGGCGGACAAGGCGCGCATCATCACCGTCGATCTGCGGGGCCACGGTGAATCGCCCGCCCCGGCCGGCGATTACCAGATGTCCGACTTGGCGGGCGACGTCCTGGCGCTCATGGATTCCCTCGGCGTCGATCGGGCGCACCTGGTCGGCCTGTCGCTGGGTGGCGCCGTGGCGCAGACGATCGCGCTGGAGAACCCGGAGCGCATCGCCACCCTGACGCTGATTTCCACCGCCCCGAAGTTCGGCGAGTCCGACGCGTGGCTGGACAAGGCCGCGAAGGTCCGCGCCGAAGGCACCGGCGTGCTGGCCGACACCGTGGTGGGCAATTGGTTCACCGACGAGTGCTTCGCGTCGAATCCGACACTGCCGCAGCGCTTCGCCGACGGCATCCGCGCCACCTCCGACGAGGGCTACGCCGGCTGCTGCCACGCGATCGCGGGCTTCGACTCGCGCGACCGGTTGGCTGAGATCACGGTGCCCACCTGGGTCATCGCGGGAGCGGAAGACACCTCCACGCCCCTCGACGTGGTCACGTCGCTGCACGACGGCATCCCGGATTCGACGATGACCGAGATTTCCCCGGCGAAGCACCTGGTCAACATCGAGAAGGCCGAGCAGGTCAACCGCGTCCTGGCCATGCACTGGGGCGTGTAGCGCCACCCTCTTCCCCGCGCATTTCCACCTCCCACGAGATCACGATCCAGGCCCCCGGTCACGATCTCGTCGAATGTGCGGCCCGCCAACAAGGCCCACGCACAAAGCGAGGCGGCCATCCTGTTCCAAGGGATGGCCGCCTCGCTTTTCGTGTGCAATTGGAGGTTGCGTGTGACTGACTGTCGTGACTGTCGTGGCAGTTGACCACTGAGCGCAACGATAAACCCCGACCTGCACCGACGCGATTAAAACAACGAAAAGCTTTCGTTAATCACCCCCGCCGAACCGGGCACCGTTCGAAAAACGGCGAAAGATCCCCGCTGGTAAATGCCACTTTTTTAGGCTGCCCTAAGTCAATGAAGAAACGGCGAAGCGGGGGTAGCGCCGACCCGCCGAAAAGCGCCCCAACCTGCACGTTCCCTCACGAAAGCGACCCTGTCCGCCCTTCACGCAAACGTGACGCGGACCTCAGCTTTGGCAAATTCGGGGGCAATGTCACGATCTCCGGTGGCCTCGGTCACATATTTATGCATAATGGTTGAGACAGACATACCGGCGAGCGCACCGCCGTCCGACCCCCCGTCAGACGACCCCGCGCCGCACGGTCACCGCAAGGCCGAGCCACGAGGAGACACCCATGAAGGACTTCCTGCCCCGCACCCACTTCTCCGAAGAGCACGAGATGTTCCGCGACATGGTTCGCGGCTTCGTCGAGAAGGAGATCACCCCCAACGTCGAGCGCTGGCACAACGAGGGCATGCCGGACCGCGAGATCTTCAAGAAGGCCGGCGAGCTCGGCCTGATCGGCATGTCGACGCCGGAGGAGTACGGCGGCGGCGGCGAGATGGACTTCCGCTACAACCAGGTCCTCAACGAGGAGCTCACGCAGTCCGACTGCGGCTCGATCGTGGTGTCCTTCGGGACCCTCAACGACCTCTGCGCCCCGTACCTGGCCAAGTTCGGCAGCGAGGACCAGAAGCAGAAGTACCTGGCGGGCATGAACTCCGGCGATCTGATCGGCTGCCTGGCCATGACGGAGCCGGGCGCGGGCTCGGACCTGGCGGGCATGCGCACCTTCGCCAAGCGCGACGGCGACGACTGGATCCTCAACGGCACGAAGATCTTCATTTCCAACGGCATGCTGTCGGACTTCGCGCTGGTCGCGGCGATCACCGACCCGTCGAAGGGCCGCGCCGGCGTCTCCATGTTCATCGTGGACACGGGCCTGGAGGGCTACACCAAGTCGGGCCCGCTGAAGAAGGTCGGCCTGAAGGCGCAGGACACGGCGGAGCTGAACTTCGACAACGTCCGCGTCCCGGGCGCGAACCTGCTGGGCGAGGAGGGTGCCGCGTTCGGTTACCTCCGCACGAACCTGGCGCACGAGCGCCTGACGCTGGCCGTTGGTTCGGTCGCCGCCTCGCGCCGCGCCTGGACGCTGACCTACAAGTACGCGCAGGAGCGCGAGACCTTCGGCAAGCCGCTGATCCAGCACCAGGTCCACGGCCACTACCTGGCGGACATCGCCACCCGCATCACCTCGATGCAGGCGTTCGTCGACCAGTGCGTGATGGCGCACAACGCCGGCGAGCTCGACGAGACCGCGGCGTCGATGGCGAAGTTCTGGACCACCGAGGAGCAGCAGGACATCGTCACGCGCTGCACCCAGATGTTCGGCGGTTACGGCTTCATGCTCGAGTACCCGATCTCGACGCATTACCTGGACACCAAGGTGCAGACCATCTACGGCGGCACCAACGAGATCATGAAGGAGATCATCTTCCGCCGCATCGCCAAGGGCGGCGCCGCGTAAGTTCCGCTTTTCGGCGGGCGTCGGCGCTCCTCCTGGCCCGGCGCCCGCGGCACGGTTTCCGTGCCTGCCGCATTTTCGCTTGACGACGGCCCGTTCCCCTCGTGGGAACGGGCCGTCGTCGTTGCGCCGTGGGAGTCGAGCGGCGTCAGGCCCCGTGGTCGACGACGCGACCGGCCTCGAGTTCGACGATGCGGTCGCATTGGATGGCTTCGTGGGCGTAGTGGGTGGTGATCAGCACGCCGGTGCCGCGTTCCGCCAGCGCCCGCAGCCGCGCCCAGAAGCGGGCGCGGGACAGGGCGTCCATCCCGGAGGTCGGCTCGTCGAGGACGAGCAGCCGCGGGTCGTGGGCGATGGCGCAGACGACCGCGAGATCTCGTTGGGCACCCAGCGGCAGGTCTCCGACGAGGCGCTTTCCATGGCGATCGGCCGCGGCGTGGAGTTCCGGAGCGACGTCCGCGCCGAAGATGCCCGCGGTGAAGTCGAGGTTCTCGCGCGCCGTCAGTGTGGGATAGAGGCCGAGGCTCTGCGGCACGTACCCCAGGTCACGGCGGGCGGCCGGGCCTGGGTCGCCGCCGAGAAGCGTCACCGTGCCTTCCGTGGCGCGTTCGAGTCCGAGCATGATGCGCATGAGCGTCGTCTTGCCCGCACCGTTGCCGCCGATCAGGCCGACGATTTCACCGGAGCACACCTCCATGGACACGTCATCGAGCGCGGTGAAGGAGCCGTACCGCTTCGTGGCCCCATCGGCCTCGACGAGGAGATCGCCGGCGTCGCGCACGGTGACGCGTTCGGCGATCTCATCGCCTTCACCGCCCCCTTCGCCGTGGCCGCGATCAACCTCGCCGTCGTCGCCCGCATCTTCGCGATCCAACAGGTACGCGATGGTCGCCAATTCCAGGTCCATCTCCGCGGGTACGGCGTCGGTTCGCGCGGTGCCGGGGCCTCCACCATCGGAGACTCCGGTGTCGGAAAGCACGGCGTCGGACGCCTCATGATCACGCGACCCGCGCCTCTCTCCCTCCCCCGGCAGCCAGAGATACCGCGAGCGTCCGCGCCGCCACTCCATTCCGCCGTCCGCGGATCCCGGGACGGAGGGGGTGTGGGCGGGACCGTCGTAAAGCAATTGGTGAACCTGCCCAGGAGCTGCGGCGATGACCCGCTCCGGCGTGCCCGCCGCGATGACCTCGCCGTGGTCGAGGAACACGACCTGCGCGGCATTCTCGGCCTCGTCGAGGTACGTGGTGGACGCCAGCACGATGGCGCCCTCCTCCGCCGCGAGCGCCATGAGCTCCCAGAGACGGGTGCGGGCGTCGACGTCGACGCCGGTGGTGGGCTCGTCGAGGATGAGCAGCGCGGGCGACGGGAGCATAGCCATGATCACGCCGAGCTTCTGGCGCATGCCGCCCGACAAATTGCGCGCCAGACGCCCCTCGGCGCCGTCCAGGCCGGCGGCGCGGATGAGCTCGTCCGCGCGCCCGCGGGCCGCCGCCTGCTCGAGATGATGCACGCCGGCGACGAAATCGAGATTTTCGCGGACCGTCAGCTGCGGCCACGTCCCAGAGCTCGACGGCTGGAAACCGACGTCCTTCGGAGACATGCCCTCCGCGGGTTCGGCGAGCAGCCGCAGCATCGCGGACTTCCCCGCTCCGTCGCCGCCGATGAGGACCGAAATTTCCCCGGGGCGGAAGCGGACGTCCGGGAAGCGGTCGCCGACGCCGAAAGGGGGCTTGATGCCGGCGGTCACTGCGATGCACCGCCCCGGGTGAGCAGGCGGTGCATCTTCAGGGTCGCGGCGGAGAAGACCACCACGGCCATGACCAGCAGGATGCCCACCTGCAACCAAATGTCGCCGAGGCCCGCGCCCTTGAGCATGATCCCTTGCGCGGCTTGGTTGAACCAGGTCAGCGGCAGCACGTAGCCGATCCAGCGGACGCCGGAGGCCATCGCGTCGAGCGGGAAGATGAGGCCGGAGAGCAGCACCTGCGGCATGACCATCATCATGGCCAGCTGGATCGCCTGGCCGGTGTTCTGCGACAGCGTGGAGATGAGCACGCCGAGCCCCAGAACGACGAACAGGAATATCACCGCCACCAGCGCGAACGCCGCGATGCTGCCGATGAACGTCAGGATCAGCCCGATCAGGCCCGGCACCATGACGGTGGACGTCTTCAGGTCCGGGTTGAAGTGGACGGTCACGGTGTCTTCGTCGGCCGTCTCGGCCATCGCCTCGAGATCGACCGGCAGCCTCGACGCCCCGCCCGGCGCGGCCGGAGCACCCGGGCCCGCACCGACGCCCGCACCGGCACCGGCCTGCGCCAGTTCGCCGATGTGCCCGATGGTGTCTTCGGCGAGCACGCGCATCCACGTGCGCTGCAGCCCCTGCGCCCCGAAGAGGTTGGTGCCGTCGACATGGAGGTGGACGTCGTCGCGCAGCATCCCCTCCCCCGTGGCGGCGTATAGGACGGCGTCGACGTCGCCGGTCTTGAGCATCTCCTCGACGTCGGCGTCGGTGGCGGCCGGGTCGGTGCCGACGATCGTCAGCCCCTCGTCCGCGGCGTCGATGGTCCCGAGTTGCTCGGTCACCGCCGTGGCCCCGGGGCCGAGCACCTTCACGTCGACGCGGTCGACGGAGAAGTTCGCCGCGTACCCGAACACGATCAGCAGCATCAACGGCACCCCGACCAGCAGCCCCAGCGTTCTCCGGTCGCGGGTGAGCTCCCGGAATTCTTTCGCGATCATCGCCTTCACGGCGACCCCTTCCATTGATTTCACTGTTCGGTGAATTAGCCTAGCACCGTATTTCACTGGTTGGTGAAATGAGCTTGACGACGGCTATGCTGGACCGGACACCCACCTCGTGAAAGGCACCGGACAGGCGATGGTCGAAGGCGTGCGGCGCGGACCGCGAACGGCGGAGCACGGCGGCTCCAGCCGGGACGACATCCTGGCGGCGGCCCGCGGCGTGTTCGCGGACACGGGGTTCCAGGGTGCGACCATCAAGGCCATCGCGGACGCCGCCGGCGTCGACAGCAAGCTCGTGCACTATTACTTCGGCACGAAGCGCGACCTGTTCTCCACCGTCATCGCCGAGGACTTCCGCTCTCGGAACCTGCTGGCGACCGTCGCCGACGGGCTCGCCGAGACCCCGGGTCAGGCCACCCACTCCCCCGGGACGATGTACGTGCGCACGGTCCTGACGGCCATCAAGGATCCGCACATCGGCCCGACCTTCCTGGGATTGGTGCGCAATCTCGGAGTGCACGAGGAATCCCGCAGGATCTTCCTGGACTTCGTCACCACCGAGGTCATCGCGCCGCTCGCCCCGAAGGTGCGCGGCGAAACTCCGGAACTGAGCATCTCCCTCGTCGGGTCCCAGCTGCTGGGCCTGATCATCGCCCGGCACGTGCTCGCCGTGCCGGCGATCGCGGACGCGGACGTCGATTCGCTCGCCGCCCGCGTCGGCCCCACCCTGGACCGGTACTTGGGCATCGTCGAATAGCGGACCGCACGGACCACACGGACCGGCGTCCGCCCGTGGGAGCTGCCCGTACTCGCGGCCACGTCCGTTCTGACGGGCAT
>DGYFI06202__coassemble_1422_pt1 | contig 10708 bp, 5 predicted proteins | sample DGYFI06202__metabat2_high_PE_027 | metagenome-assembled genome bin DGYFI06202
GCGGACTTGATCACGTCGAGATTGTGCTCGATGACGATGACGGTGTTGCCCTTGTCCACCAGCCCCTGCAAAACGAGCATGAGCTTGCGGATGTCCTCGAAGTGCAGGCCCGTCGTCGGCTCGTCGAGGATGTACACCGTGCGGCCATTGGAGCGCTTCTGCAGCTCCGCCGCCAGCTTCACGCGCTGCGCCTCGCCACCCGACAGCGTCGTCGCCGCCTGGCCCAGACGCACGTAGCCCAAGCCGACGTCGACGAGGGTGTTCAGGTACCGGGCGATGGACTGGATCGGCTCGAAGAACTCCGCGGCCTCCGAAATCGGCATGTCCAGGACCTCGGCGATGTTCTTGCCCTTGTACAGCACCTCGAGCGTCTCGCGGTTGTAGCGGGCTCCGTCGCAGACCTCACAGGGGACGTACACGTCCGGCAGGAAGTTCATCTCGATCTTCAACGTGCCGTCGCCCTTGCACGCCTCGCACCGGCCGCCCTTGACGTTGAAGCTGAAGCGGCCCGGCTTGTAGCCGCGCACCTTCGCCTCCTGCGTATCGGCGAACAGGTTCCGGATCTTGTCGAACACGCCCGTGTACGTCGCCGGATTCGACCGCGGCGTGCGGCCGATCGGCGACTGGTCGACCTGCACGAGCTTGTCCAGCTGATCCAGGCCCTCCACGCGGGTATGGCGCCCCGGCACCTGGCGGGCGCCGTTGAGCTCGTTCGACATCACCTTGGCCAGGATCTCGTTGACCAACGTCGACTTGCCCGAACCGGACACGCCGGTCACGCAGGTCAACAGCCCCAGCGGAAAGTTGACGTCGACGTTCTTCAGGTTGTTCTCCCGGGCACCGCGGACGGTGACCAACCGGTCGAAGTCGACCGGGCGGCGCTTCTCCGGCGGGAGGATCTTCCGCCGGCCCGCCAGATAATCGCCCGTGATCGACCCCTCCGCATCGAAGATGCCCATCGGCTCACCCGAGTAGACGATCTCGCCGCCGTACTCGCCGGCGCGCGGGCCGATGTCGACCAGCCAATCGCCTTCCCGGATCGTGTCCTCGTCATGCTCGACGACGATGAGCGTGTTGCCCAGATCGCGCAGCTTTTTCAGCGTCTGGATCAATCGGTGGTTGTCGCGCTGGTGCAGGCCGATCGACGGCTCGTCGAGGACGTACAGGACGCCCGCCAGACCCGAGCCGATCTGGGTGGCCAATCGGATGCGCTGCGCCTCGCCACCGGACAGCGTTCCCGCCGACCGTTCCAGCGACAGATAATCCAGCCCGACGTCGAGCAGGAAACGCAGGCGCGCCTGCACCTCGCGCAGCACGCGGCCGGCGATCATCTCCTCGCGTTTGCCCAGGGTCAGCGAATCGAGGAACGCCGAACAATCCGCGACCGACAGCGCCGTCAGACCCGCGATCGACTTCTCGCCGAAACCCTCCGCCGCAAGCGTCACCGACAGGATCTCCGGGCGCAGACGGGTGCCGCCGCACGTGCTGCACGGCACCTCGCGCATGTAACCCTGGTAGCGCTCCTTCTGCGACTCGCTGTCCGCCTGCTCCAGCTTCCGGTGCAGGTACGGCATGACGCCCTCGAACGGCGCCGTGTACTCGCGGGTGCGGCCGTAACGGTTGCGGTACCGCACGCTGATCTTGTGCTTCGACCCGTGCATCAGCGCCTTGTGCTGCGCCTTCGTCAAATCCCGCAGCGGCGTCGACGGATCGAAGCCCATCGCATCGGCCAACCCCGTGACCAGCTTCTCGAAGTACTTCTTGTTCAGGGTCCGGTTCCACGGCCCGATCGCCTCGGTCACCGGCTTCGACGGATCCGGGATGATCAGATCCTCGTCGACCTCCAGCTTCGTGCCCAGGCCATCGCAGGCCGGGCAGGCGCCGTACGGGGAGTTGAACGAAAACGACCGCGGCTCCAGTTCCTCGATGTCGATCCGGTGCCCGTTGGGGCACGAGATGTTCTCGGAAAAACTCTGCAACCGGTTCTCGTCATCGTCGTCAAGCCCGACCGCATCGATGACCACCACGCCATTGGCCAGGCGCAGCGCCGTCTCCACCGAATCGGTCAGGCGCTGCTTCTGCGCCGCCTTGACCTGCAGGCGGTCCACCACGACGTCGATGTCGTGCTTGACCTGCTTCTCCAGCGTCGGCGGATCCGTCAGGCGGTGCATCTCGCCGTCGACGACGACGCGCGCATACCCCTCGGCGGCCAACTCGGCGAAGAGATCGACGAACTCGCCCTTGCGGGTGCGCACCACCGGAGCCAGCACCTGGAATTTGGTGCCCTCCGGCATCTCCAGCACCTGATCGACGATCTGCTGCGGGGTCTGCGACGAAATGACCTCGCCGCAGGTCGGGCAATGCGCCGTACCGGTGCGGGCGAAGAGGAGACGCAGGTAGTCGTACACCTCGGTGATGGTGCCGACCGTCGACCGCGGGTTCCGGTTGGTCGACTTCTGGTCGATGGACACCGCCGGCGACAGGCCCTCGATCAACTCGACCTCGGGCTTTTCCATCTGCCCCAGGAACATGCGGGCATAGGAGCTCAGCGACTCGACGTACCTGCGCTGGCCCTCCGCGAAGATCGTGTCGAACGCCAGCGACGACTTGCCGGAACCCGACAGGCCAGTGAAGACGACCATCTTGTCGCGGGGCAGATCGATGTCGACGCCCTTGAGGTTGTGTTCCCGGGCACCACGGACGATGAGCCGTTCGGCCAACGTGCGCACCTTTCCTAGTCGGACTGATCCTCCGCGATGATACATCACTCATACATCCGTTCGAAGGAAACCCGGCGGGAACCGCCGACCCCCGCTACCCTGGCGGCCATGACCGCACACGACGTCACCATCAACGACGACTACACCGGAGACCTGTCCCGCCACGAAGTCCAGCGCGTGCGCGTCGGCGCCATCGACGTGTACAAGACCTCCGTCGGCGAGATGGACAACAACTGCCATCTCCTCGTGGACACCAGGGCCCCCGAGCGTTCGCTGCTCATCGACGCCTGCGACGAAGCCGACCACCTGAAGGCGCTCGCCGACGCGGCCGGGGCGACGGTGACCACCATCGTCACCACCCATTCCCACGGCGATCACGTGCAGGCGCTCGCGGAACTGGTCGAGGCGTGGGGCGCCGAGCACCTCACCTCCTCTCTCGATGCGCCCGACATCGAGGTCCCGGCCGACCGCCTGCTGGACCAGGGCGACACCGTCACCTTCGGCGACGGGGCGACGCTGGTGTCCTTCATCCTGCGCGGCCACACCCGCGGCGGCGTGGGCCTGGGCCTCGACGCCGGCGAGCCCGCCAATGCGGAATCCCCCGCCGACGACGCCCCGATCCACCTTTTCGTCGGCGATTCCCTCTTCCCCGGAGGGGTGGGCAAAACCGCGAACCAGGAGAACTTCGCCCAGTTGCTCCACGACGTCGAAGAGCGCATTTTCGACGCGTACCCCGACGACGCCACGGTCCATCCCGGTCACGGTTCGGATACGACCGTGGGCGCTGAGCGACCGCACCTGGAGGAATGGCGCAACCGCGGCTGGTAAACCCCGGACACCCGGTACAACCCCGCGTAAGATCGATACATAGGGCACCGCAGCAGGCTCGCGCGGATTCGACATCTCCGCCGACCGGCCCCGGCCCGCAGACGAGACACACGACAAACAGGAGATGACCTCGAAAATGATCCGCAAGCTCGCCCGTCCGATGCTCGCCTCGGTCTTCGTAGCCGATGGCGTGGACACCCTGATGAACCAGAAGGACCACGTCGAAGGCGCCCGCGAGGTGACCAAGCGACTCCGCACCGTCGTGCCCGCCCAGTACGTCTCTTTCCTGCCCAGCAACCCGCAGACGTCCGTGCAGATCGTCGCCGGCACCAAGGTCGCCGCCGGCGCCCTGTACGCACTGGGCAAGGCCCCCCGCGTCGCCGCGACCGCCCTGGCCGTCGTGCAGGTGCCCACGGCCCTGGCCCGCCACTCGTTCTGGGAGACCCAGGACCCGAAGGAGCGCAAGGCCCGCTTCCTCACCGACGTCGCGCTGCTCGGCGGCCTGTTCCTGGCCACCGCCGACACCGCCGGCCGCCCGGGTCTGGCCTGGCGCGCCGAGCACGCCGGCAAGCAGGTGAACAAGAAGGTGCAGAAGGCGCTGCCGACCAAGTCGGAGGCCGAGAAGCGTGCCGAAGAGCTCAAGGGCACCGCCGCCGAGTGGGCCGAGAAGGCCCAGGTCGCCGGCGCCGACCTGCAGGACAAGACCGCCGTCGCGTACCACCGCGCCGAGGACTACGTCGCCGACAACAAGGACGACTGGAAGGATTCGCTGGCCTCCTTCGCCGAGGACGCCCGCGACACCCTGGTCGGCGCCGCCGAAACCGCCCGCGAGTCGCTGGCCGAGGCCGCCGACACCGCCCGCGACAGCTTCGCCGACGTCGCCGACACCGCGGCCAAGGAAACGAAGAAGTCCCGCAAGCAGGCGCGCAAGCAGCTCAAGAAGGCCCGCAAGAACTTCAAGTAGGCCACGCCCGCCCGCACAGTCATGCGGCCCCGCCACCGGCACCCCGGTGACGGGGCCGCGGTGCGTTTCCGGGCCGTGCCCGACGGGTGCGGGCGCCCGCGGTGACATCGGCCCGTCGTCACGCGGCGGTGGCCGGGCGGGAAACCCCGTGCCGTAAACTGTTTCCTTCCCGCCACCGAGAGCCAAGATGATTGGAGCGCACGTGCCGCACCCGGATCTGCCCGCCGAGCAGGACCATCTGGACGAGGTGTACGCGCACCTCGACGCCGCGCGGCGCCGCGACCAGGAATCGCTGCGGAAGGTGATGCTCGACGACGACCCGGAGCCGCAGGCCCGCGTCGAACGCGAAGTGGAGTACCACCGGCTGCAGACGAACCTGGAGCGCTACCGGCACGCCGAGGTGGGCCTGGTGTTCGGGCGCATCGACATCGCCGACGATGAACCGGACAACCCCGCCCCCGGCGCCCCCGGGCTGGACCGGCGCTACATCGGCCGCATGGGGCTTTCCGACGCCGACGACGACTACCGCTCGCTGCTGATGGACTGGCGCGCCCCGCAGGCCCGGCCGTTCTACCTGGCCACCACCGCGCACCCCGAGGGCGTGACGTTGCGCCGCCACCTGCGCACCCGCGGGCGGACGGTCCGCGCCATCGACGACGAGCGACTGACCGGAGACGACGCGACCGCAGGCGCCGGTGCCGACGGTGCCGGTGCCGGTGCCGAAGCGAGCATCGAGGACGGCGTCGGCGGCGAGGCCGTGCTGCGCGAGGTCATCGACTCCGCCCGCACCGGCCACATGCGCGGCATCGTGGAAACGATCCAGCGCGAGCAGGACCTGATCATCCGCGACGCCGGCCGCGGCGCGATGGTCGTGCAGGGCGGCCCGGGCACCGGCAAGACGGCCGTCGCGCTGCACCGCGTCGCCTGGCTGCTGTACACCCACCGCGACCAGCTGGCGAAGACCGGCGTGCTCATCCTCGGCCCCAACACCACGTTCCTGGAGTACATCTCGCGGGTGCTGCCCAGCCTCGGCGAGACCGGCGTGGTGCTGCGCACCATCGCGGACCTCTACCCCGGCGTGTCCGGCACCGGCGAGGAGTCCCTGGCCACCCGCGAGGTCAAGGGTTCGGAGGAGATGACGCACATCCTCCGCCAGGCCGTGCGCGACCGGCAGCCCGACCTGGCAGAGGCGGAAACCGTCACCTTCGACGGCGTCGAGTTGGCCATCACCCCGGCCATGGTCCGCGCCGCCCGCACGCGAGCCCGGCGTTCCCGCAAGCCCCACAATCTGGCGCGCCCGCTGTTCCGCGAGCATCTGGTGGAGTCGCTGGCCCGCCTGCTCGCCGACCGCATCGGCGCCGACCCGCTGGGCGGCGAGAATCTGCTGTCCACGACCGATGTCGCGGACCTGCGCGACGAACTCGACGACGACGCCGTCATTTCCGGCGTCCTCGACGACATGTGGCCGGAGCTGACGCCGGAGGAGCTGCTCACGGATCTGCTCGAGTCCGAGGACCGCATCGCCTCCGCCGCCGCCGAGTACGACGACGCCACCCGCGCGGCCCTGCTGCGGCCGGCCGGCACCCCGATGGGCCCGTCGGACCCACCGCTTCTCGACGAGCTGGCGGAGCTCCTCGGCGACGTCGCCGACGTCGGCGACGAGCGCGAATGGTGGCGTGAGCAGATCGCCGACGCGCAAGACGCGTTGGACATCCTCACCGGCTCTGCCCAGCAGGAGCTCGACGACGGCTCCGACGCCGAGATCCTCATGGCCTACGACCTCATCGACGCCGAGGCGCTGGCCGAGCGCCACCGCGACCGCGACGTGCGCAGCACCGCCGACCGCGCCGCCGGGGACCGCGAGTGGACCTACGGCCACGTCATCGTCGACGAGGCCCAGGAGCTGTCCGCCATGGCGTGGCGGATGGTGCGCCGCCGCTCGCCCAACGGCTGGATGACCATCGTCGGCGACATCGCCCAGACCGGCTCGCCCGCCGGCGCGGAGAGCTGGGCCGGCGCACTGGACCCGATCATCGGCGACCGCTGGCGGCTGCACCGCCTGACCATCAACTACCGCACGCCCGCGGAGATCATGGACGTCGCGGCAGATGTCCTCGCCCACATCGCGCCGGAGGCGGAGCCGCCGCGTTCGATCCGCTCGACCGGCCGCGCGCCCGTGCGCGTGGACGCGATCGGCCGTGCGGTGGACATTGCCCGCGGCCAGTCCGGCGATTCGCGCCTCATCGCGGTCATCGCCCCGGCGGCACGGCTCGGGGAGGTCACGGGCTTGCTTGACGACGCCGACGTCTCCGTCCACGACGTCGTCGACGCGAAGGGGCTGGAATTCGACGAGGTCATCCTCGTCGACCCCGACGCCATCGTCGCCGAGTCGCCCCAGGGCCTGCAGGATCTCTACGTGGCGCTGACCCGCGCCACGCAGGGCCTCACCGTCGTCGCCGACGCCCAGCCGGAGTCGCTGCCGGACATCGCCCCGGCGGGCTGAGTCACGGCACGCGAAAACCCCGCCGGCCACGGATGGACGGCGGGGTTCGGCGACTGCGCCGCAGAAGCGGCGGAAACGGCGAGAGCGTTACGCGACGGTGTGGACGATCATCACGTCGCAGTCGGACTGGCGCGCGACGTCGGCCGGCACCGAGCCCAGCAGACGGCCGGTCAGGGAGTTGATGCCGCGGTTGCCCACGACGAGGAGGTCGGCCTTGCGGTCGTTGACCAGTGCCATGAGGGCCTCCACCGGGGAACCGGCCTTGATCTCGGTCTCGACCTTGGTGGCGCCGGCGGCCTCGGCGGCGGCCTTGGCGGTGTCGAGGTTCTGCTGGGCGGGATCGTCGCCGAGGACCTGGACGGAGTCCTGGCGCAGCGTGGAGGAGGCGGCGTCCTGGTTCTCGTAGTACGCGCAGCCGATGACCAGGGTCGCATCGAACGCGGCCGCAATCGCCGCGGCGCGCTCCACTGCCAGAAGCGAGGACTTCGAGCCGTCGGTGCCGACGACGATGGTCTGGTAAGCGCTCATGAAAACTGCCTTCCGCAAAGCTCGGTTGTGATTAATGTTCGCCCAACCCTAGCAAAATCCGAGGGGGTTCGACCGGGGGTTTCCATGCAAGTGCGAATGACGATTCACTGAAAAATCAACATCTGCGCATGTCATCACGGATGCGGCCAATTGTGACGCGCATCTCACGGGCGCAGAAAAGTATCCCCCGTCACTAACCCCGTTCGCCGGGAAAGATGCCGCCCACCACGGGCACGGTCCCGAGCACCCTCCAAGGCACGGTCCAAGGCACGGTCCCGGGCACCGTCGCGTCCACCGCTTCGGTCCCCGCTACTCCAGCCCCGCCTCCTCCATTCCGCGCAGCTCCTTCTTCAAGTCGTAGATCTCGTCGCGCAGCCGCCCGGCGAGCTCGAATTTCAATTCGCGCGCTGCGGCACCCATTTGAGCGGTCATGTCGTCGATGAGCTTCTGCAGCTGCGCCTTGGGCATGCCCTCGACGGTCGCGCGCTCCGCCAGCACCGCGTCCACCGCCGCCGCATCGCCGCCCACCCCATCGCCGCCTTCGGCCTGATTCTCGTGGACCTGATCGAGGATGTCGGCGATCTTCTTGCGAAGCGGCTGCGGATCGATGCCGTGCTCGGTGTTGTAGGCGATCTGCTTTTCGCGGCGACGCTCGGTTTCCTCGATCGCCCGCGCCATCGAATCGGTGATGGAGTCGGCGTACATGTGCACCTCGCCGGAGACGTTTCGCGCCGCGCGGCCGATGGTCTGGATCAGCGACGTCGTCGACCGCAGGAACCCCTCCTTGTCGGCGTCGAGGATCGCGACCAGCGACACTTCCGGCAGGTCGAGGCCCTCGCGCAGCAGGTTGATTCCCACCAGCACGTCGTAGTCGCCCAGCCGCAGCTGGCGCAGCAGCTCGACGCGCTTGAGGGTGTCCACGTCGGAGTGCATGTAACGGACGCGGATGCCGTTTTCCAGCAGGTAGTCGGTGAGATCCTCTGCCATCTTCTTGGTCAGGGTGGTCACCAGCGCGCGCTCGCCCTTTTCCTCGCGCAACCGGATCTCGTGGATGAGGTCGTCGATCTGCCCCTGCGTGGGCTTGACCACCACCTTCGGGTCCACCAGGCCGGTGGGGCGGATGACCTGCTCGACGACTTCTCCCCCGGTTTGCCCCAGTTCGTACGGGCCCGGCGTCGCCGACATGAACACCACCTGGCCGACGCGCGCATCGAACTCGTCGAACGTCAGCGGCCGGTTGTCCAGCGCCGACGGCAGGCGGAACCCGAACTCGACGAGGTTGCGCTTGCGCGACGCGTCACCCTCGAACATGCCGCCGATCTGCGGCACGGTGACGTGCGACTCGTCGATGATGGTGAGGAAGTCCTCCGGGAAATAGTCGATCAACGTCGCCGGCGCCGACCCCGCCGCGCGCCCGTCGATGTGCCGCGAGTAGTTCTCGATGCCGGAGCAGAACCCGACCTGCTGGATCATCTCCAGGTCGTATTCGGTGCGCATGCGCAGCCGCTGCGCCTCGAGCAGCTTGCCGCGATTCTCGAAATCCGCCAGCCGCTCGGTCAGCTCCATCTTGATCTCCTCGATGGCGCGCTCCATGCGCTCCGGCCCCGCGACGTAGTGGGTCGCCGGGAAGATCCGGAGTTCCTCGACTTGCTTGACGACGTCGCCCGTCACCGGATTGAGGTAGTAGAGGGAATCGATCTCGTCGCCGAAGAACTCGACGCGCACGGCCAGTTCCTCGTAGGCGGGGATGATGTCGACGACGTCGCCCTTGACGCGGAAGGTGCCGCGGGTGAAGGCGATGTCGTTGCGGGCGTACTGGATGTCGACGAGCATGCGCAGGAACTCGTCGCGGTCGACTTCTTCGCCGGTGCGCAGCATCGCCGACCGGTCGAGGTAGGACTGCGGGGTACCCAGGCCGTAGATGCAGGACACGGAGCTGACGACGACCACGTCGCGCCGCGACAGCAGCGCCGACGTCGCGGAGTGGCGCAGGCGCTCGACGTCTTCGTTGATGGACGAGTCCTTCTCGATGAAGGTGTCCGTCTGCGCGATGTACGCCTCGGGTTGGTAGTAGTCGTAGTAGCTGACGAAGTACTCGACGGCGTTGTTCGGCAGCAGCGAGGACAGTTCGTTGGCCAGCTGGGCGGCCAGCGTCTTGTTCGGTGCCATGACCAGCGTGGGCCGCTGCATCTTCTCGATCAGCCACGCCGCCGTCGCCGACTTGCCGGTGCCGGTGGCGCCCATGAGCACCACTTCCCGCTCCCCCCGGGTCAGGCGCTCGGACAGCTCTGCGATGGCCTGGGGCTGGTCGCCGGACGGTTCGAAGTCGCTGATGACCTCGAAGTCGCCGCCGGCGCGCTCGATCTCCCCGACGGGCCGGAACTCGGAATGGGCGACGACCGGTTGTTCTGCTGCGAAGGCCATGAGCACAGCCTACAAGCGCCCGGCCACCATCGCACACCCGTTCGCCACGTTCGCTCCGGCCGACCCGCTCGCCGGGGCCGACTCCGTCACCAAACCGGAGGCGTCGGAAACCACCGAAGCCCCGTGGCAACGACGCAATCAGCGCCCGCCGACCCGGAACCTGTCCAGGGACTCCCGCACGTGCCCGTTCATCACGATCTCCAGGCGGCGGACCAATTCCTCGGGCTCCTCCTTCATGCCACCAGCCAACCAGTGCAGCAGATGTCCGAGGACCGTCAGGGTGTAGTGCTGGATCACGAACTCGCGGTCGGCGTCGAACAACGGACGCCTGGCGAAGGCCCCGGAGCCCGCCGCCCCTGCGGCCGCTTCTGCGGCCCCCGCCGCCTCCAGCTCCGCGACAATCGCGCGCATCATCCGCCGCAGCACCCGGTAGAAGAACCGCTCCGTCTTCACCCAGGTCAGGGAATCGAGCACCGCCTTCACCTGGGGGCGGTGCCGGCGCATGTACGTGAGCAAACGGAGGAACCCGTCGGCCCAAAGGTCGTACTCGGCATGTGCGAGGACGTGGTCGGCCACCTCGGTGGTGAACACCCAGGTCGCGGCATCGTAGACGTCGTCGAAATGGTAGTAGAACGCCTGCCTGGTCACCCCGGCGTCGGCGGCCAGGGAGGCCACCGACACCTTGCTCAACGGAGTCGTGGCCAAGCGCCGTTTGAGCGCCTCGACCAACGCCGCCCGGGC
>DGYFI06202__coassemble_1488_pt1 | contig 10385 bp, 9 predicted proteins | sample DGYFI06202__metabat2_high_PE_027 | metagenome-assembled genome bin DGYFI06202
TGGCGCCGCAACCGCCATTACACCTAGCCCGGCCCAGCCCACTGCATCAGGCCGGGCGGGGCCCCGACCCCCATCGGGGCGCGCCCCGCACGTGCCCCATCAAGAACAACCGGGCGCCTACCCCAGCAAGCGCGCCGGACCGTCCAGGTGGGCGCACGCGAACGACGCCGCCGCCAACAATTCCGGATCCACCCCGGCGGCATCGGGGCCGCCCCCGACGATTTCCACGACGACGCGGCCGCGGCTCAACTTCGTCCGCGCCACCAACCGCCGCTCGTCGACCGCGACGACATCGCGCCCCCGCTCACCGTCCCGCCGATTCAAGCTCAACTCGCCGCCGGGACCCGAGATAACCATGTGCGCGACGGTCAACCCGACCGCGCGCACCCGCCACCACGCATCCGGCGACGACACCGTGAACGACCGCCCCGTCAGCCCACCCGGCGTGACCCGCCAACCGACGGCCAACGGGGAACCGGCGGCGTCGTAAAGCGAACCACCCCCCGAAGAAGGCTCCCCCGAAACGCGCCACGGCCCGGCGGCATCACCGGGGATCGGGCCGTGACCCTCCCCCGGAACACCACCGGGCCGTGCGTCGCGCACCACGATCGCCTACGACACCCACACCCACACGAGGTAGGCGATGAGCAGCAGCAGGCAAATGGTCAGAATCCAGGTCGAGCTGATCATCCGGTACTCGAGGACGCGGCGGGCGACCCAGCTGAGGAAAATCTTCTCCTCATCTGGCAGGGCCCGGCCGGCATCCGTGTCGTACTGGATCTCCGCGGTGCGGACGCCGCGATTGGCGCCCGTGAACTGGCCGAGCTTGCCGCCGCGCTCATCCTCGATGACGTAATTCTGCGCGCCTTCGCACACCACGAAAATGGTGCGGTCCCCGCCCAAATCGACGTCGATCTTCTTCGCGCGCGACAGCTTCGAACGGTCCTTGCCACCGGCCGTGAACACGCGGCCATCCGGCAGAGTCGCCACCAAGCGCCCCTCACCGACGACGTCGAGATCCCAGGCCCCCTGCGCCGTGGCGATGGCCTCCTCCGGCCCGACGCGCACGTACTCCGCCACCTCGGCACCCTCCGCGATCACGGGGATGCGGACCTCGTCGCCGTTCTTGACCTCGTCGCCCAAACGCCAGCTCTCCCAATGGACGACGGTGCCGTCATCCAGGGTCGCCGCATGCGACTCGTCGATCTCGCGCAGCTGCGGGGAAGCGGCTTCGGCGGTGGAATCCGTGGAGGCGACCGCGTCCGTGGAGGCCGCGGAGGCAGCCGACCCGCCGACACGCGGAGCTTCCTCGCGACCGGCGGACTCGCCGACACGCGGAGCTTCCTCGCCATCGGCGGGGCCGGCGAGCTTCGGGCCGTCCACGGGATCCGCCTCCGGCACCTTCGGGGCCTCGACGTCCTCCGCGGGAGTCACGGTCGGCTCGTCGGAAAGCCCCTCCGGGTCGACTGCCGGACGGTCGTTGTTGTCGCTCATGCGATGTCTCCTAGCTGACGAATGCGGTCGTCGATCCCCGGGCCGGTGCCCAAGACCGGTTTAGCAGCCCACCAGGCGCTGCGCGAGGTAGCCCTCGAGCTCGTCGATCTTGACGCGCTCCTGCTCCATCGTGTCGCGCTCGCGGACGGTGACGGCGCCATCCTCCAGGGTGTCGAAGTCGACGGTGACGCAGAACGGCGTGCCGATCTCATCCTGGCGGCGGTAACGGCGGCCGATCGCACCCGACGTGTCGTAGTCGATGGCCCACAGGCCGCGCAGCTTGTCCGCCACGGCCTCGGCCGTCGGGGTCAGCGTGTCCTTCTTGCTCAGCGGCAGCACGGCGACCTTCACCGGCGACAGGCGCGGGTCGAGCTTCAGCACGGTGCGGGTGTCGGTGCCGCCCTTGGCGTTGGGCACCTCCTCCTCGACGTACGCGTCGCACAGGAACGCCATCATCGCGCGGGTCAGGCCGAACGACGGCTCGATGACGTACGGCACGTACTTCTCGCCCGTCACCTGATCGTGGTAGCGCAGGTCCTCGTTGGCGTGCTCGATGTGGCAGCCCAGGTCGTAGTCGGTGCGGTTGGCGACGCCCATCAGCTCGCCCCACTCGTTGCCCTGGAAGTGGAAGCGGTACTCGAAATCGATGGTGCGGGCCGAGTAGTGGGCGCGCTCATCGTCGGGAACGTCGAACTGGCGCATGTTCTCCGGGTTGATGCCCAGGTCGATGAACCACTGCCAGCAAGCGTCGACCCACTCGTCGAACTTCGCGGGGGCGTCGTCCGGGGCGGTGAAGTACTCGATCTCCATCTGCTCGAACTCGCGGGTGCGGAAGATGAAGTTGCCCGGGGTGATCTCGTTGCGGAACGCCTTGCCCGTCTGGCCGATGCCGAACGGCGGCTTCATGCGCGCGGTGGTCATGACGTTCTTGAAGTTCACGAAGATGCCCTGCGCCGTCTCCGGGCGCATGTAGTGCAGGCCGACCTCGTTGTCGACGGGACCGAGGAAGGTCTTCAGCAGGCCCGAGAAGTTCTGCGGCTCGGTCCAGTTGCCCGGCTGGCCGGTCTCCGGGTCCGGGACGTCGGCCAAGCCGTTGGCCGGCGGGTGGCCGTGCTTGGCCTCGTACGCCTCGAGGAGGTGGTCGGCGCGGTAGCGCTTGTGGGTGTGCAGCGACTCGACCAGCGGATCGGTGAACGTCGCGACGTGGCCGGAGGCCTCCCACACCTGGCGCGGCAGGATGATCGACGAATCCAATCCGACGACGTCCTTGCGGCCGGTGACGAAGGTCTTCCACCACTGGCGCTTGATGTTTTCCTTCAGCTCCACGCCCAGCGGACCGTAGTCCCACGCGGAGCGCGTACCGCCGTAGATTTCACCGCAGGGGTAGACGAAACCCCTGCGCTTGCACAGGTTCGCGACGGTATCGACGACAGACTTCGGGGCCACTGCCTCAAACGCTCCTTGGTTCACGGTGTCCCGTTCCGCGGCGGATCCGACGGACACGGGATGACGGTGGGCGGCGCGTGTGGCCGCCCCGTGCAATCGACGGCCCGGTTGGACCGTCAACGAGTGCCCCCACTCTAACCGCCGGGCCGTGTTCCATGCCCATCGGCCCCGGGAAATCGCCGAGGGTAATGTCGGTACACGAAACAAGCTTTGCGACGGCCCTCCGCCGCGCAACCATCGAAGCGCCGGAGGATCACCGTCGGTAACGGAAAGGTGGGCGATGTCTTCCACGAACGGTCAGTCAACCGACGGCCATGCCTCGGTCGGTGATGCTGCCGGAGACGCTGCCTCCTCGGCCCCCTCCCCTTCGGCCAAGTCACCTTCGGCCACTTCCACTTCGGGCACGTCACCTTCCGCCGCTTCCCCCTCGGCCCCGAAGATCGGCGTGCGAAGCACCCGCCAGCGCAAGGCCGTCATCGCGGCGATGAGCGACATGACCAAGTTCAGTTCCGCCAAGGACATCCACCAGGTTCTGGAGGAACGCGGCGACAAGGTCGGGCTGACCACCGTCTACCGCACCCTCCAGTCGCTGTCCGAGGTCAAGGCCGTGGACGTGCTGCACACCGACGCCGGCGAAGCGTTGTACCGGCTGTGCGGTGACCATCATCATCACCACCTCGTGTGCACCGACTGCGGGGAGACGGTGGAGATCGGCGGCGGTCCCGTCGAGGAATGGGCCGGCGACTTGGCCTCCGAGCACGGATTCCGCCTGACGGGGCACACCGCCGAAGTGTTCGGCGTCTGCGCAGATTGCCAGAACGAGCCCGACGAGGGGTAGTCGGCGTCAGAAGTGTTGGGCGCCACCCGTATCCGGACGTCACCAGCATCCTGGCGTCACCAGTACCCGGACGTCGAGGTCATCTCCCGCTGCTCCGACTGGTACGTCGCCCACCAGGTGTCGGACCAGCCGGGAGACCTTCTCGCCGCCGGCGAATCGTTGAATTCCGGGGATTGCCCGGGTTTGACGTGACCGACGCGGCCCGTTTCCCGTGGATGCGTTGCCCGACCGCTGGCGTCGCCGACGTCGGCGTCGTCGTTTTCCCGGTGATGCTCGGGACATCGCAGCGTGCAGTTGCCCATGTCGGTGAGTCCGCCGAACAACCATGCGTCGATGTGGTGGGTTTGGCAGGCGTCGGCCGGTTGTTCGCAGCCCGGGTACGTGCACACCGTCTCGGCCGCCAGCAGCAGGATGCGTTGCCACAAGTCCGCCGTGCGCCGCGATCGCCCCAGGTCGAGGGGCCGCCCGGTGATGTCGTCGAGCAGCGCCAGCCACGCGTACTTGTGCGCTCCGAGTGCCGCCAGTTCCGGCAGTGTCAGGTCGATGCCGGTGTTCGTCGGAAAGCGCCTGAACCCGCGGCCGCACCGTGAACCGCCCTCCTCATTCGGCGGCCCTTCCGACGCCGAGGTTCCGGATGTAGTCCCTTCCTGTGCCGGGGCTTCCGATCTCACGTCTGCCGGGCCCCGCCAATCGGACTCAACACCATCCGGCGAAGTACCATCCGGCGGGGCACCATCGGGCGCGGAGCCATCGAAGTGACCTCCATCACCGGTGGATCCATCCGGTGGGGCACCATCGGGCCTCGCACCATCGGGGGCGAGGATCCGCAGCTCCCCGTCGAGGTCCGACGCCCTGATCGACACCACGATCGATGCCACCGCCGGGTTGGCACGTGCGAGTGGCTTGGCCCGGCCCGAATATAGGTCCGCCACGAACGGGCAGCGATCGGGGTCCCACCACGTCGATTCGGTTCGCAGCCATCTCAGCAGGCCCCGCCCTTCATCTTCGGGGCTTCCCCGCATTTCCGAGCCTCCGGGCCCCTCCCCGGCGGCGCCGCCCACTCCCCCGGCACTCTGCTGCAGCACGGACAGCAGCACGTGATGCAACGCGTGGACTCTGCGCTGGGTCAGGGTGCGCGGGTCATTCACCCCCTCGGGCAATTCGAGGAACGCCCCCGGGCCCGCGTTGAGATGCAGGAGCGCATTGAGCACCGCCGCCGTCGGCGCCGGCAGCATCGCGTCGAGCTTGCACAACCCATTGACGTCAGGAGCCCGCACGGTGAGCCGTGCCTGCGACGTGCCGGCCTTCGTGGGCGACTTCCGCTTCTCCAAGCGCGACCTCGCCTCGCCGGTGCACATCGACCGGAACAAACCCGCGGGCGTCGAGTCGACGTTGTCCGCGATGGCCTCGGCCACCTCCTCCATCAATCCGGTTTCCTGCCCGCGGAAACCATCGATGACCTCACCCATCTGGGTGGCGCGGCCCACCGGGAAGTTCCCCTTTCGCGCGGACGTCGCCAGGCGTCGCCCCACGGCCGAACGTCGCTCATGCTGTTCCGCCTTGGCCGCCGTTTCCTCCGGCCCGGCATCCGGCGGAGGCTCCGGATCCGGTTCGGGATACAGGGTGTCCCGGTACAACAGCAGTTGGCGGGATTCCGTGTCGGTGAGGTCGAACAGCCTCTTCAGGTACGTCCGCGCAGTCGCGCGCCCGCCATCCCGCTTGTGCAGCTGATTGACCACGACTGCGTCGGCGAACTCGGCGAACACGAAGTCCATCTTCCTCGCGGCCGCCCGGAGTACCGCCAGCCCCTTTTCCATGGCACCCACGTCGTCCACGTGCCCGTCCGCCGCTCCGACCTGCCCGATCGGGAGGTCCATGAGCTGTTCCACCGCCGCATCCACTTCATGCACGAGCGTGACGACGGCCAGCCTCAAGCCATCGGGCCCGGCACCCATGTCGAAGTCTTCGGGAGATTCCACCGCGTTCCCGCGGCGTTCCCCGTTCGCGTTGCCGCCCGCATTTCCGTTCCAAACGCCCACCGACACGGTTCCCCACCCGATTCATCCAGTCGCCCGTCTGTTCGCAATCGCCAACCTACCGCGACCCCAAACCCCTTGCAGGCAAACTAACGTTCGATTTTCCGGAACTACGTCGCGCACCCGCGAAAACGTGGGCTCCACACCGAATTCGAGCCGTCGCAAAGCACCATCGGCCGCAACCCCCGCCGACCTCCCCCATCGTTGTACTTCCGTACCCGACGCCCCCCCTGCTCCGGCCACGCTCTACTCCCGCCCCCGGCCGGGCTCTGCTGCGGCTGCCCTACTTCACGCCGCCGAAACGCCGATCGCGCTTGGCGTACTCGACCACGGCGGCGCGCAGGTCCTCGCGGGTGAAGTCGGGGAACAGCCGGTCCTGGAAGACCAGTTCGGCGTAGGCCGACTGCCACGGCAGGAAGTTCGAGGTGCGCCGCTCGCCGGAGGGCCGCAGGAACAGGTCGACGTCGGGCATGTCGGGTTCGTCGAGGAAGCGTCCGAAGGTCTTCTCGTCGATGTCACCCGGCTTCAGTTCACCCGCCGCCGCCAGCCGCGCGATTTCCCGCGCCGCGTCGGCGATTTCGGCGCGGCCTCCGTAGTTGACGCACATGTACAGCGTCAGGTTGGTGTTGCCGTTGGTCTGCCTTTCGGCGATCTCCAGCTCCTTGATCACCGAGCGCCACAGCCGCGGCCGTCGCCCGGCCCAGCGCACACGCACGCCCTTGGCGTCGAGTTCGTCGCGCCGGCGGCGCAGCACGTCGCGGTTGAATCCCATGAGGAATCGCACCTCGTCGGCGGAGCGCCGCCAGTTCTCGGTGGAAAACGCGTAGGCCGACAGGTGCGGCACGCCCATTTCCAGGCAGGCGTCGACGCAGTCCATCAGGACGGCTTCGCCGCGCTTGTGGCCTTCGGTGCGCTTCATGCCGCGCTCTTCGGCCCAGCGGCCGTTGCCGTCCATGACCAGCGCGATGTGCTGGGGCAGGAATTGCTCGGGGACCGGCGAGTCGTGCGGGATGGGGTTCGGCGTCGGCGAAGTCACCTCCCCATCATGCCCCACGGCGTCGGCGGTGCCCCAACTCCGTAGGCCATCCGGGCGCGGGCCGTTCGCTTTACGACGGCCCCTCTTCCCCCCACCTGGCGTCCACGAAGGTCAGGGCTGACACGCGCCTGCCGAGGTGGAATTGCAGGTGCGCGGTGGCCAGACCGCGGGCCTGGGCGGCCAGGGGGCGGAATCCGCGGTGGCCGGCGACGGCTTCGACGTAGTCCCAGCGGTCGTGGGCGAGCCACCACATGAGGCGCAGGACGTCGGTTGGCGGCGTCGCGGCGCCGGGGGGCCTGCATTCGACGCAGACGGCGCCGCCCGCCGAGGGGGCGAAGGCCTTGTGGGGGCCGGGTTTTCCGCATTGCGCGCAGTCGAAGAGGCTCGGCGCCCAGCCCGCTTCGGCCATGGCCTTGAGCAGGTAGGCGGTGAGCAGCAGCCCGGGGGTGCGGCCCGTGATTCGTTCGCCGCCGCCGGTTTCCGAGTGCGCCAGGGCCTCGAGCGCCTCGACGGTCAGGTCCCACAGCCCCGGCGATGGCGTGCCTTCCTCACCGGCGAGGCGCTCTGCGGTTTCGAGCACCCCGCAGGCGCAGGTGTAGCGGGCGTAGTCGTCGACGATGGGCGCCGCCCAGGTGCGCATGGCGTCGGCCCCCGTGATGGTGCCGAGGTTGCGGCCGGGGTGGATTTGCACGTCGACGTCGACGAAGGGGGCCAGCCGCGACCCGAACCGGGATTTCGCGCGCCGGACTCCCTTCGCCACGGCCCGCACGATCCCGTGGCCGCGGGTGAACAGCACGATGATCCGGTCGGCTTCCCCCAGGTCGTGCCGCTTTACGACGATCGCCCGGTCCCGGTAGCTTTCCGCCATCGTTGGTTGCGCCGTCTTCTTTTAGCGGCGCTGCTCGAGGTTCTGCAGCGACTGGGCGGAGCGGATGAGCGCGAGGCTCGCCTCCAGCAGCACGCGGAACAGGGCGAGCTGCAGGACCAGGGCAACGAGGATGAACGGCACCCCGAGCAGCAGGAACAGGACGCCGAGACCGGGATCCACGTCGAAGACGCCGGCTGCACCGGTGATGGTCCACACCAGAGCGCCGAGGACCATGACGACGGTGACCAGGATGTAGACGATCTTCACGATCGACGGCGTGGCGTACTTGCGGAAGGAGAAGTCGAACAGCGCGGAGAAGAAACCGGCATCGCGGCCAGTGCCATTGCCGGTGCCGGTGCCAATGCCAGTGGCCGGGTACCCGGAGTAGTCGGGGTACCCCGTCCGGGCGTTGTGGTCGCCCGCAGTCGCGTAGCCGCCCGAGGAGTCTCCCCAGCCGCGGTCGCCGGAGAAGTTGCCGAAGTCGTTTCCGAAGCCGTTGCCGGGGTCGTTCGTGTCGGTCACGGTGCGCCTTTCGCTCGTCGATCAACGACCGACGTTACCCGGTGCCCCGGAAACCACCGGCCACGGCCCGAAAGGGGCCCGTCGTCTCACGTGCCGGATCCCCGAGGCAGGTTCCGCGATTGCCCGCCCCAGAAGGAAGGGCTGCCCGGCCACCGGGGCCGAGTCGGCGATTGCCCGTTCTAGAAGCCGAGGCGGCCGAGCTGCTTCGGGTCGGACTGCCAGTCCTTGAGGACCTTGATGCGCAGATCCAGGTAGACGTTCTCGCCGAGCAGCTCGATGAGCGACTTGCGGGCCTTCTGCACGGTCACGCGCATGCGGCCGCCGTCCTTGCCCATGAGGATGTGCTTCTGGCCCGGGCGTTCGACGTAGATGACGGCGTGGACGTCGGTGACGCCCTCGCGATCGGCGTTGGGCAGCACCTCGTCGATCTCGACGGCCACGGAGTGCGGCAGCTCTTCGCGCAGGCCACCGAGCGCGGCTTCGCGGATGAGCTCGGCCATGCGGGTGTCCCGGCCCTCGTCGGTGACGTGGCCCGCCGGGTAGTACTTGGGGCCTTCCGGCAGCTGCGAGGCCATGACCTTGACCAGCGTGTCCAGGTTCTCGCCGGAGTTCGACGACACCGGCACCAGCTCGGCTTCGGGGCCGAGGAGGTCGTGGAGTTCCATCAGGCGCTCGGCGACGGTGTCGCGGGCGACCTTGTCGGTCTTGGTCACGATGCCCATCAGCTTCGTGTTCGGGCAGGACTCGCGCACGGACTCGAGGATCCAGCGGTCGCCCGGGCCGATCTTCTCGTCGGCGGGCACCGACATCGCGATCAGGTCGACGTCGGCGTATGCCTCGGCGACCATGTCGTTGAGGCGGTGGCCGAGCAGCTTGCGGGGCTTGTGCAGGCCGGGGGTGTCCACCACCACGATCTGGCAGTCGTCGCGGTGCACCACGCCGCGCACGGGGTGGCGGGTGGTTTCCGGCTGGTCGGCGGTGATGGCGATCTTCTCGCCCACCAGCGCGTTGGTCAGCGTGGACTTGCCGGTGTTGGGCCGGCCCACGATGGACACGAAGCCGGAGCGGTGGCCCGGCGGGGTGGCGTAGTCGTCGGAATCGCCGCCGATTCCGGCGCCCGCCAGCATGTCGTCCAGGTTTCCCATGTCAGTTCTCCTCTTGCTCGTGTCCCGCGCCGGCGTCCGCCGGCTCGGGGTCGACGGGTTCCACGACCACTGCGTGGACCCGCATCCTGCCTCGTCGGTCCCGCGCTCCTTCGGCGGTCAACCGCAGCCCGCCGGCCTCGACTTCGGCGCCGGGCAGCGGCACGCGGCCCAGGCCGTAGGCGATCAGCCCCGACACGGTGTCTACCTCGTCCTCCACGCCGTCGTCGAAGCGGATTTCGCGCCCCTCGGATTCGTCGTAAAGCTCGATCAGTTCCCCGAGCGACAGGCGCGCGACCACCCGGTACCGGCCGTCGCCGAGCGGTTCGATGGGCGCGCGTTCGTCTTCATCGTATTCGTCGGCGATCTCACCGACGATTTCCTCGAGGATGTCCTCGATGGAGATCAGCCCCGCCACGCCGCCGTACTCGTCGACGAGGACGGCGATGTGGTTGCGGTCCCGCTGCATTTCGTCGAGCAGGTCGTCCAGCGGCTTGGAGTCCGGGACGAAGGTGGCCTGCCGCATCACGTCGGTGACGGGGACGCTGCGACCGCCGTCGGTGAGCGTGTACGTCTGGTGCACCAGGTCCTTGAGGTAGACGATGCCCACGATGTCGTCGGCGCCGTCGCCGATGACGGGAATGCGCGAATGCCCGGAGCGAACGCACAGCGCCACGGCCTGGCCGGCGTGCTTCTCGGATTCGATCCACACCATTTCGGGGCGCGGCACCATCACCGACCGGGCGGACGTCGACGCCAGGTCGAACACCGACTGGATCATGCGGCGCTCGTCGTGTTCGACGATTCCGCGTTCGCGGGCGATGTCGACCATTTCGCGCAGTTCGACTTCCGTGGAAAACGGGCCGTCGCGGAAGCCGCCGCCGGGGGTCAGCACGTTGCCGGTCCAGATCAGCAGCTTTTCGACGGGCCCCAGCAGCCGCGAGACCCCGCCGAGGATGACGGCGGAGGCCAGTGAAATCGAGTACGGGTTGCGCCGGCCCAG
>DGYFI06202__coassemble_1515_pt1 | contig 10271 bp, 10 predicted proteins | sample DGYFI06202__metabat2_high_PE_027 | metagenome-assembled genome bin DGYFI06202
TTCAAGCACCTTGGCGGCGGTTTTGGGATCCAGCGCGGCGGTGTGCTCGTCAAGAAGGAGCAGCTTGGGCTGGACCAGCGCGGCCATGAGCAGAGTGAGCGCCTGACGCTGACCGCCGGAGAGCAGGCCGGCCTTTGCGGAGAGCCGGTCCTCAAGGCCCAGGTCAAGGGTCCGCAGCAGCTCCCGGTAGTCCTCGCGCTCGACCTTTTTTATGCCCCAGCGCAGGGTGCGCCGCTTGCCGCGGCGGGCGGCGAGGGCCAGGTCCTCGTCCGCCTGGTCCAGGTGATGCCGGCTTTCGGTTGCGCCCGCCAACTCCCGGGGCAACCCGGAGCGGCGCCTGATCCGCTCCGCCGCCTCCTCCGGGCCCACCTCCCCCAGCATCCGGTTCAAGGCGGGGTGCGGCCCTTCCACCACCCGCGCCAGGTACGCCCACGCCCGGCGCGCCCGGTCGTCCGCGGGCCCGGTCATGCCGCCACCTCCCCGTCCGCGGCGGCATGCAGGTCGCAGGCCGATGCCACGTCCTCCAACGTCGGCAGGTCACGCCCGTCGAGGTCCGCCAGGGTCCACGCCACCCGCAGCGCCCGGTCGACCCCGCGCTGCGTCACCGTCCGCTCCGCCAGCCGGCATTCCAGGTAGGCCATGCCCGCATCATCGGCGGGCGCACGCCTGCGCAGCACGGGCCCCGGCACATCCGAGTTCGCGGTGACTCCCGCGATCCCGAGCTTCTCCCATCTCGCCCGCCCACGCTCGCGCGCGGCGATGACCCTTTCGCGTATCGACGCCGACTCCTCCCCCGGCTCCGGCCGCACCATCGAATGTCTCGGGTGGATGGGCAGCTGGACGTCGATGCGATCGCGCAACGGCCCCGACACCGCAGCCATGTGCCGCCTGCGGGCCCCGGGCGGGCAGATGCAATCCCCCGGTTCGGCGGCCCCGCACGGGCAGGGGTTGGCCGCCATCACCAGCTGCACGCGACACGGGTAACGCACCTGGTGGCGCGAACGCAGCAGCACCACTTCGCCCTGCTCCAGCGGGGTGCGCAACGCATCGAGGACGCGCGCGGGCATCAGCGTCACCTCGTCGAGGAAGAGCACGCCGCCATGGGCCAGGCTCATCGCCCCGGGCCGCGGCATTCCCGAGCCCCCGCCCAACAACGCCGCCGCACTGACCGTGTGGTGCGGTGCGACGAACGGCGGCTGCGTGATCAGCCCGGCCGCGGCCCCCTCGGCGGTGCCCGCCACCGAATGCACCGCGGTGACGTCGAGCGCCTCCGCCGTGCCCAACGGTGGCAGGATCCCCGGCAGCCGCGCGGCCAGCATCGACTTTCCGGTGCCGGGCGGCCCTGACAGGAACAGGTGGTGCCCGCCGGCCGCGACGACCTCCAACGCCCGGCGCGCCGCGTCCTGCCCGTGGATGTCGCGCATGTCCGGCATCTCCCGCGTTTCGGTGTCCCGCCGTGTCCCGTCCGGTTCATCCACGCCACCGCCGGTCAGCGCCCATCGCCACAGTTGCGCCAGCGACGACACCCCACCCACGGCGATCCCGTCGACCAACGCGGCTTCGGCGACATTGGCCGTCGGCACCACCGCCCAGCGCAGCCCCGCATCCCGCGCCGCGATCACCGCCGGCAGGATCCCCTGCACCGGCCGCACGGTGCCGTCTAGCCCCACCTCCCCGAGCAGGACCGTGCGTTCCAGCCTCCCCCGCGCCTCGTCGGCGTCGTCGAGCCCCGCCGACAACACCGCGCACACGATGGCCAAGTCGAACGCCGACCCGTGCTTGCGCAGGCTGGCCGGCGACATGGACACGACGATCTTCGTCCGCGGCCACGTCAGCCCCGAGTTCACCGCCGCGGTCCGCACGCGATCGCGGGCCTCCGCCACTGCGGCGTCGCCCAATCCCCCGATGTGCATGCCCGGCAATCCGCGCCCCACGTCGGCCTCCACTTCGACCAGCACGCCGTCGAGCCCCTGCAACGCCACCGCCGCCCGTCCCACGCTCATCTACGCCACGTCCCGGAACCACTCGACGGCCAGGTCCCCGGCGACGGGCACCACGTCCACGACGTCGAACCGCACATGATCGCACTGCTCGCCGGTTTCGCGCAGCCACCGTGCCGCCGCGCGGCGCAGGCTCCGCATCTTCGCGGGCGTGATCGCCTCCAGGCCGCCGCCCATCATCGGCGTCGAACGCGTCTTGACCTCCACCACGACCAGCGCGTCCCCGTCCGCGAAGATCGCGTCGATTTCATCGCGCCCCACCCGGACGTTGGTGCCGATCAGCCGCATGCCCCGCCCGACGAGGAACTCGACCGCGGCCGACTCCCCCGCGAACCCCAACTGCTTCCCGTGCCGTCCCCGGCTCCCGTATTTGTCTTCCGTTTTCTCGTCCACGCCCCGACCATGACGGATCACGGAGCCCAAAACCCGCCGGCCGGTGCTCCGGCGGGCGGGTTCTGTGGATGGATCGGGGGCTGTGGAAAACCGCCGTCTACTCGGGAAGACGCAGGTCGGGCTTGTCCAGTTCCTCGATGTTGACGTCCTTGAAGGTGATCACGCGGACGTAGCGCACGAACCTCGCCGGCCGGTACATGTCCCACACCCACGCGTCGGACATGCGCAGCTCGAAGTAAACCTCGCCGCCCGAGTTGTGCGGGATCAGCTCGACGGCGTTGGCCAGGTAGAAACGCCGTTCCGTCTCCACGACGTAGGCGAACTGGCTGACCACGTCCCGGTATTCCTTGTAGAGGGACAGCTCGACTTCGGCTTCGTAGTTGTCCAGATCCTCGGCGCTCACGTCGGCCTCTCCCCTCGTTCGATGCGGTGGCGCTGCTGCGCCGCCGCCACATTGGCGTAACTCATCCGGTGTTCCCGGCTCGCGCCGAGCAGCTCCACCGCGGCCATGTGCGCGGCGGTGCCGTATCCCTTGTGGGCGGCCAGGCCGTAGCCCGGCAGGTCACCGTCGAGGTCAAACATAATGCGGTCCCTCGTCACTTTGGCGATGACACTCGCGGCGGCGATGCATCTCGCCGCCGCGTCGCCTCCGATCATCGGCAAATGCGGCGCGGGCAACCCGGGTACCTTCATGGCATCGGTCAGCACGTACCCCGCCGCCATCGGCAGCTTTTCGACGGCCCGCCGCATCCCCGAAACGTTCGCGTGCTGGATTCCCAGGGCGTCGATCTCCCCGGCCGGGACGATGACGGTGGACGTGGCCGTCGCAAAGCGAAGGATCAGGGGGAACAGGCGCTCGCGCGCCGCCGGCGACAGGGCCTTCGAGTCGGTCAGGGCGGCGAGCTCCGGGATGGTGCGGCGCGGCAGAATGCACGCGGCGATGACGATCGGCCCCGCGCACGCCCCTCGACCGGCCTCGTCGACGCCGGCGACCGGGCCGAAACCGCGGGCGTCCAGGGCGACCTCGTACATGCGGTCCTGCGCCAGCCTGCGCAACGCGGGCCGCGGCAGGTGGTCCAGAACCGCCGGGCGATCGCGCCGCGGCGGCCTAGTTCGCCTGGATGTCCGGGTCATCGACGCCGCCGATGCGGCTGAACGGCAGGATGATCGCCTGCACCTTGCCCACCACGTTGTCCACCGGCACCGAGCCCTGGTGCTCGTCGCCGAGGTGGTAGCGCGAATCGAGGGAGTTGGTGCGGTTGTCGCCCATCATCCACAGGTGATCGTCGGGAATGGTGACGGGCCCGAAGTAGGGGCCGCCGCAGGCCTCGGACCCGACCAGCGGATCGACGGGGTTCTGCGGGGGCGCGAGAGTGAACGACTCGTCGACGAGCTTGCCGTCGACCATGATCCCCGCATCGCCCTCGCGGCACTGCACGGTCTGCCCGCCGGTGGCAATGACGCGCTTGACCAGTGCGTTCTCATCCGGCGCGACGACGCCGATCCAGCTGCCCAACGTCTGCAGCGAGTTGACCACCGGATTTTCGGACCGCTGGTTGACGAAGGCGTCGTCCCACGACGGCGGGCCATTGAACACCAGCACGTCGCCCGGCTCCGGGTCGGAGAAACGGTAGGACACCTTGTCCACCCAGATGCGGTCGCCGGTGCAGCCCTCGCAGCCGTGCAGCGTCGGCTGCATCGACTCTGACGGGATGAGGTACACGCGGCCGACGAAGGTCTGCACGCCCACTGAGATCAGCAGGGCGATGACCACGATGATCGGGATCTCGATCCACCACGGGGTCTGCTTGCCGTCGTCGTCGGCGTCATCGCGGCGACGGCGGGACCTGGTGGCCCGTGCCGTTGCCGGGGCCGGGGCTTCCGCGGCGCGCGCGGGTTCTCCCGACGGCCGCCAACTGGGGCCCTTCGGGTTGGGTCCTGCGTCGGGGCGATCGTCCTCGGTCATGCTTGGCGACTATACGCGCCGGGCCCCCGCCCTCCGCCGCAGCCACGCTGTGCCACCGGGCCGGCGGGTCTCGGCGGGTGAACGAAAAAACGCCGCCCCGGCACCTCGAATCGGGTGCCGGGACGGCGTCGTCGAAAAGCAAGCGGGCCCGAAAAGGGGCCTGACGCTTAGCGCTTCTCCTTGATGCGGGCGGCCTTGCCGCGCAGGTTGCGCAGGTAGTACAGCTTGGCGCGACGGACGTCACCGCGGAACACGACGTTGATGGAGTCGATGTTCGGGGAGTGGACCGGGAAGGTGCGCTCGACGCCGATGCCGAACGAGATCTTGCGGACGGTGAAGGTCTCGCGAATGCCGCCGCCCTGACGGCGGATCACGACGCCCTTGAACATCTGGACGCGCTCGGTCTTGCCCTCGACGATCTTGACGTTGACCTCGACCGTGTCACCGGCGCGGAAGTCGGGGATGTCGTCGCGGAGCGATGCGGCGTCGACCTTATCGAGAATGTTCATGGAGATTTTCCTATCTACTGTGCTGGACAGAGGACCCTGGCGGCTCTTCCCTGGTGGGCGCTCGGCCGGTTCGTGCCCGAAACATGTTCAGCCGTCGCGACGGACGCCGGTTTCCCTGGGGGGCCGATGAACCCGCGAACAACCGGGTCAGTATGCCACGCTCTCCTGGTCGCGGCCAAATCTCCCCTGGTGGCGCGAGTCCGGGTCGGTGGCGGGGGTTTCTCGGGCATCGTGGAGGGCATGAATGGCTTGACGACGGACCGGGGCGGCTCGCCGACCGGCCGATGGGACATGACGGCGCTGCTCGGTTTCGTGGGGGTGCCGCTGCTGGGCGTGGCGGGGGTCATCGCATGGGCGATCTCCGTCCGTGATCGGCTGCCGGATCCGATTGCGAGGCATTTCAACGCGGCCGGTGAAGCCGACGGCTTCGGCGGCATGACCGGGGTCCTGGTGATCACCATCGTCGTGACGCTGCCTATGGTTTTGCTCATGGGCCTGCTCGGTTCCTGGCGACGCAATCCCCGTGTCCTGCGCCGGACACTCGGGCCGGGCTCGACCACGTTCGCCGGATTAATGTGCGGCTTCGTCGCCGATACGCTCGTCCCCCAGCTTGATCTGATGTCGGCGGAGGGGGCCGTGTTGGGTTCGTCGTGGTCGTTGGTGGGCGCGGGCGCCGGCCTCGCGATTGGCGCTATCGTCTCGTGGGCGTTGAAGGAAGCGAAAGCTCCGCAGGCCGAACATGCCCCGGACCCGTCGCTCCCCCGCGGTCCCCGTTCGGAGCCGGTTCGAACGGAGACGTCGACCGGCATGAAGATTCTGGCCGCGGCGTGGATCGTCGGCACCGTGGCCTCGTTGCTGCTGTCGCCGGCTCTGTTCCTGATTCTGGGCCTCAGCTTCTTCTACATCGTGCAGACGTATTCGGTGCGCCTGCGCGTCGACGACGACGCCGTTCGGTTCCGGGCTCTCATCGGCGAGTCGATCCCCTTGGAGACGATCACCGCCGCCCGCCCGGCCAGGTACGACTGGGGCGATTCCGGGGGCATCGGCATCCGAGGCGTCGATTACCCGCGCTCGCGAGGTAAGCGCATCGCCGTCGCCTCCCGCTCCGGTGAGGCGCTGGACATCGACACGACGGGAACGAAGTGGACGTTCGTGGTGCCGGATGGCACGGCGGAGTCGCTGGCCGGCGACATCAACGCTCGCCTGGATCGCTTGCACGGGTAGCTCGGTTGGCGTGGTTGCGATGGCCCGTCACCGACGACGCGATCGACACGTCCATGGCCGGATCCGACGTCGGTTACCCCTCCTTAGGCACCCTCGAGCCCCGGACGTTGCCCGGATTCATCCGGAGGGCCGGATCAATCTCGCACAACCGCGCCATCGCTTCGGGGTCATTGTTTTCCGGCTCGTAATCCCACGGGCCGGCCCATTCGTCCCACGCATCCGTGTCATCCCCCAAGTCGGGATAGCCGGCGGCTTTCCACTCGTCCCATTCATCGTCCCAGTCGTCGCTCCACTCTTCGCTCTTCTTCGCGGGGGAGTTCGCCCACAGGTCATCGAGGTGCGCCTCCCGGGCGGCATCCGCCTCACCGCTCTGCGTCTCCCCCGCAATGTTCGCTGCACGGTCCGCCGCCGCTTCCGCAGCAGCCCGGATCTTCGCGTGGTTGGCAGCCCGGATGGTTCTCGTCAACCGCGTGGACCGCTGATCGAAGGACTGCCGCTTGATGTGGGCGATCGGCCCATGCGGCACGGTCGTCGCACACACCTCACCGGCGTGATCCGCCCAGGTGACGGTCCCGTCGGGGTTCATCTCCGCGTGCCAGTGCCTGCTGGTCTTCATGTTGTGGTGGTGCTGGCACAAACACTGCAGATTCCACGTAGCGGTCTCGCCCGGGCCGAAGTTGATGACGTGATCGAGCTGGCACCTGTGCGCCGGCACTTCGCACCCGGGAAACCGGCACCCGCCATCGCGGGCTCGCACCCGCGCCTTCTGCGCATCCGTCGGAACATAACCCCCGGTGCAGGAGTCGGCGGACAAGCGGGCGTTGTCGGCCCGCTCCAACCACTGCCGGGTGACGTACTTCGGCAACCACCCGGCCCCGTCCAACCAGAGCCGGAGGTCGTTTTCGCCGGCGTTGCCGTCTGCGTAGACGTTGAGAGTCACCGTCGCGCCGGCGAAATCGCCACGGCACATCGACATCAACGCATCGGCCAAAGAGCACTCGAGCCCGTCTTTGATCTTCGATTCGCGGATGGCGCGGACCGTGGCGTCGAACTCGGCCAAACGGTCCTTGCGCAAGATCGCCCGAAGCTCGCCGTAATCACCGGGGTATTCATTGTCGGCCGTGTACGACTCGCCGGTTATCGGTTGGGCGTCACCTTCGTCGGGTGGGGTGGACACCGGCTCGATCGCCTCGACGATGCGGCGCAATTCCCGGGTGAACACCCGGATGCCGGGCAACGCCTGAAAATCCCTGCGCGGGGTGAGGTACTCGAGGAACTTGTCCTCGACGTCGGAAAGATGCTCGTCGGAGACTGCCACGATGGCGTCGGCGATCTTCGTCAGATGCCACAACGGCCACGCGCCCGACCTGCACGGACCCAGGAGCTTCGGCATGCGCCGCAGCATGATCCCCACGTCGCAGTAATCCATCGCGCGACCCCTGCCCGCCCCGATCCTCGTCGCCACCGATGCAGCGTGGGAGGCGACATCGGCATCGCCTTCCGGCGCCACGGCGATGGCCAAGTCCAGCTCGTTGAGGTTGCGGGCCCGGGCGAGGTTGGTCGCCGGTTCGTCACGTTCGGTGGCCCACCGCTTGCGCGGGGCCCGTTCTTCTCGGTTGCGGCGATGGTCCTTGTCGTCGTGCTCGCCGTCGGTGTTGTGCTCATCGACGGTGTCGTGCTCGTCATCGTCGTCATCGAATGCGCCATGGTCGATAGCCATGTCGATTCCCCCGTAGTTCCGATGGTGAATCAAGAAATGGTGGATCAAAAAACTGACCCGAAGATCGAGCCGGCCCATTCCCCCGACCCTCGCTTCACCACATACCATACAGGTGTTCGAGTCACGACAATCGAACATGTGGCAACGATTCGGATTCTTTTCGCACCACATTTCACTTTTATCCCAGCAGAGACACCGACACTCGACTCGCATGCCTGAACGAATCCAGGGGCGGATCGATGCGCACGCCGGCCCGTCGCAAAGCACGACGATCAACCGGGGCTTCTCGCACAATGCCGACAGCCGCTACCGTGGCCACATGGGACATTCATTCATGAGCGAAAGCATTGGAGCCAAGATCATGGGGCTCGCCGCGGCGGCGACGATGACGCTCGGGGCCGCAGCCTGCTCGAGCGACGAGCCTGCCGAAGAAGCCCCCGCCGACAACGCAGCCACCACCACCGAAACCACCACCCCGAACGCCGAATCGGAGACCCGCGAGGCTCCCCCGGCCGGCGAGTCCGAAACCGGGGGCGAGCCCTTCACCACGACCCAAGGTTCGACGACGATCACGGTCACCCCGGGCAGCCCCGTGCCGCTCAACGAGACGATGACCGTCGCCTGGAATTCCGAAGGGCACGCGAGCTGCGGCACCATCCTGACGCTGACCACGCCCGACGACATGCTCCTCCGCTTCGACCCCGACGCGGGCTGCTCGGGCGAGTTCAGCGAAAGCCTGATGGAGAGCCTGGGTGCCACCGCGGGCACGTGGACGCTCTCGCTCATGGGCACCCCGGACGGCGACATCGAGGTCCCGATCGACGTCAGCTAGCCCCGACCGTCGTCCCGTACCAGCCGGCGCCCTCCGGCAGGGCGTCGGCCAGCGCCTTCGTGATCGCCCGGTCGGCCTCGACGCCGACGAGCCCGCCCTTCGGCTCGCCGGAGGACCGCACGCGGATGAGGTGGATCTCCTCGATCGTCGGCGCCTGCTCATGCAGCGACATGTGCTGGTCGAGGAGCATGTTGTCCTCCTCGCAATAGTTGCGCTGGATCCGCACGTCGATGCCGTCGTTCCACAGGCCCAAATCGGCGAGGGCGGCATGCATCTGATTTTCGACGGCCTCCCACCGCGACGCGTCGAGCAGCGCGGTGAGATGAGTGGTGAAGGAAGCCATGGCCCGAGGCTACGCCGACCTAACGGCCGAAACCGGCCTTCTTCAGCGCATCGGCCATGGAGCCGGAGGCGCCGGAGGCGTTGCCGCGGTTGCCGCGCTGGCCGCCCGGTTTACCGCCACGGTTGCCGCCACGCTGGCCTCCGCGCCCACCGCCGCCGCGCCCACCGCGCTCAGGCTTCGCGCCCGGCTCGTCGTCCAGGCGCAGGGACAGGCCGATGCGCTGGCGATCGACGTCGACATCCATGACCTTGACCTTGACCACCTCGCCGGACTTGACCACCTCGTGCGGGTCGGAGACGAAGCCCTTGCTCATGGCGGAGACGTGGACCAGGCCATCCTGATGGACGCCCACGTCGACGAAAGCGCCGAATGCGGCGACGTTGGTCACCGTGCCTTCGAGAATCATGCCCGGGGCCAAGTCCGAGACCTTTTCCACGCCCTCCTTGAAGGTCGCGGTCTTGAACTCGGGGCGCGGGTCGCGGCCGGGCTTGTCCAGCTCGGCGATGATGTCGGTGACGGTGGGCACGCCAACGCCGGCGGCCTCGTCGACGAAGTCCCGCGGGTCCAGCGAGGACAGGACCCGCGAATTGCCGATCAGCTCCGCCACTCCCAGGCCCGTGGCCGCCGCGATCCGGTCGACGACGCCGTAGGACTCGGGGTGCACGGCGGATGCGTCGAGCGGGTTGGCCGCCCCGCGCACGCGGAGGAAGCCAGCGCACTGCTCGAACGCCTTGGGGCCCAGGCGCGGGACCTTCAGCAGCTCCTTGCGGGAGGTGAAGGCGCCGTTGCCGTCGCGGTAGGCGACGATGTTCTCCGCCACGGTCGAGCTCACGCCGGCCACGCGGCCGAGCAGCGGCGCCGACGCGGTGTTGACCTCCACGCCCACGGCATTGACGGCATCTTCGACGACCGCATCGAGGGAATGGGCGAGCTTCGTCTGCGACACGTCGTGCTGGTACTGGCCGACGCCGATGGACTTCGGGTCGATCTTCACCAGCTCGGCCAGCGGATCCTGCAGGCGGCGGGCGATGGACACCGCACCGCGCAGGGACACGTCCATGTCGGGGAATTCGGCCGCGGCCAGCGCGGAGGCGGAGTACACCGACGCGCCCGACTCCGACACCGTCACCGGTTCGGGGCGCGCTCCCCCGGCCTTGACCAGCAGGTCCGCGACCTCGCGGGCGAGCTGGTCGGTCTCGCGGGAGGCGGTGCCGTTGCCCACGGCCATGAGCTCGACGCGGTGGGTGGCGCACAGGGTGGCCAGGGCGTCGCGGGCGGCGTCCC
>DGYFI06202__coassemble_1673_pt1 | contig 9555 bp, 7 predicted proteins | sample DGYFI06202__metabat2_high_PE_027 | metagenome-assembled genome bin DGYFI06202
CAGGTGCTGCCCAGCGACGTCAGCCACATCGACGCCCGCTTCAACGTCTCCCGCGCCGCCGTGATGGTCACCGCCCTGACCAATCACCCGGAGCTGCTGTGGGAGGGCACCCGCGACCGCCTGCACCAGACGTACCGCGCGGAGGTCCTGCCGGTGACCGCGGAGTGGGTCAACCGCCTGCGCAACCGCGGTTATGCCGCGTTCCTGTCGGGTGCCGGGCCGACCTGCCTGGTGCTGTCGACCGGCGCGGTGCCGGACAAGGTCCTCGACGAGGCCCGCGAGTCCGGCATCAAGGTCATGGAACTCACGGTCGCCGGCCCGGTCCAGGTCGAGGTCGAAGGCTAGGCCCTTCCGGCCCGGCCTCCGTCGGGGCTTTGCGACGGCCCACGTGGACCGTCGCAAAGCCCCTTTATTTTTCGCCCGGGCCCTTGAGTTTGATGATGTCCAACGCCCCGGCCGCCAGATGCGCCCGCAGGTCCTTCTTGTCGAACTTGTCCACCGACGTCTTGTCGATGTGGTCGACGAAGGCCCAGTATTCCGGCAGCATCCACTTCGGCAGCTTGGGGCGCAGTTCGTCGCGGAGCTTCTCGGCCTGATCGCGGTCGGCGGGGACGTCGGGGTAGAGCACGGTGATGGCCAGCGGCCGTTCGCCCCACTTCTCGTCGGGGAAGCCGATGACGGCGCACTCGACGACCTCGCGCGACTCCATGACCAGGTTCTCCAGCTGCACGGAGTAGATCCACTCGCCACCGGACCGGATGACGTCCTTCGCGCGGTCCTGCACGGTGAGGTAGCCGTCGCGGGTGATGGAGCCGACGTCGCCGGTGCGCAGCCAGCCGTCGGCGGTGAAACGCGAACGGGCGGTGTCGACCTCGCCGCCGCGGAACAGGTGGGCGTCGCCGCCGTCGGCTTCCTCGGGGGACTGGTAGTACGCGCCGGTGACGGTGTTGCCCCGCACCTGCAGCTCGCCCTGGTTGCGGTCGTGGAGGTCCAGGATGCGGCCCTCCTCGTCGACGATGCGGAAATCCATGATGTCCGGAAAGCGGCCCTGGCTGACCCGGTAGCGCTGCCGGGCCTCGCCGGACGCGCCCGACGGCGGGCGGGCGACGGTGCCCACCGGCGAGGTCTCCGTCATGCCCCACAGGTGGATGACGTCGACGCCATAGCGCTCCTCCCACATGCGCATCAGCGCCGGCGGGGCGGGGGAGCCGCCGACGAAGATGTCCTGCAGGCTCATGCGCTCCGGCGGATTGTTCAGGTAGTGGACCATCAGCGAGATCCACAGGGTGGGCACGCCCTGCGCCACGCGCGGCAGCGAGGTGGCGATGATCTCCGCCAGCCGCGGCGCCGACAGATCGGCGCCGGGGAAGACCATCGGCGCGCCGCACGCGAAGTTCGCCAGCGGAACGCCCCAGCTCAGCACATGGTAGATGGGCACGCAGCACAGCCACGGGGTGCCGTGCGAAATGGCGAAGGAGTCCGTGGTGCGCAGGTTCAGGCTGTGCAGGTACAGCGACCGGTGCGAGTAGATGACGCCCTTCGGCGCGCCCTCCGTGCCGGTCGAGTAACACATCGCGGCACCCAGCGTCTCGTCGAGTTCCGGCCAGTCGTAGGTGGACGGGCGGCCGTCGAGAAGCGCTTCGTAGGAATACCAGGGCACGCCGTCCGGCAGGTGCGCGGCGGCCTCCTCCACGCCGGAAGTGCCGATGATGATCACCGCGCGCACGCCCGGGCATTCCGGCAGCATGCGGCCCAGGCCCTCCGCCAGGGCGGGGTCGCAGATGATGATCTCGTCGTGGGCGTGATTGATGATGTGCACGATCTGGTCGTGCATCAGCTGCTGGTTCAGCGGCTGGAACACCGCGCCCATCGACGCCACGCCCAGGAACACCTCCAGGTGCTCGGCGCAGTTGTACATCAGGGTGCCGATGCGCTGGTCGCCGTCGATGCCCAGCTCGTCGCGCAGCGCATTGGCCAGCGCCGAGGCGCGGGAGGCCACGGCCGCGAAGGTGGTGGTCTCCGGGCCGTCCGCGTGCCACGACGTCACCTGGGTGTTCGCGTGGATGGTGCGTCCGTACTCGAGGATCCTCGCCACGGAAAGCGGGATGTCCTGCATCGTGCTGCGCATGCGTACAGGGTAGCCCGAAGGTTCGGCCGACACGCCGCCCCCGCCCCGGTTGCCCTGCGGCGGCGGCGGCGATTACTCTGGGACCCCAGGACGCCGCGACGTACACCGCCGGACCGCTCCGCCACCCCCATCACCTTTCTTCTCCCGCGCTGCCGGGACACGGGGGCCGGCGCTTGGTTCCGGCAGCGGCAGCGGATCGCCCCCGGGGAATCGATGGGGAGCGATGATCACCGCGGCGCCACCACCCCACGACACCCGCGCGACGGGATCGGCCGCCAGATGCGGCCGGGTTGACCGGGGCCCATGCATTCCCGGCCCCCGCTTCGAACCGCGCCCCCTTTTGGGCCGGTGACGATGTCGAGGGAAAAACACGAAAGGATTTCCGTGACCGATACGGACACCACCGGCGCCACCCAGGGCCAGGAGAATCTGACCGCGCTTCGCATGGCCGATCTGCGGGCGATCGCCTCGGGGAAGGGCATCCGCGGCATTTCGGCGATGCGCAAGCACGAGCTGATCGCGGCCATCCAGGGTGCCGGGTCGGGCCAGGCTCCCGCGGCCAAGAAGTCGGGCGAGGATTCCGGCTCCGCCGGGCGTGACGACGCCGCCGCCCCCGCCGAGAAGGCCGGGTCGTCGCAGCAGGACGGCAAGGCCGAGGAGGCGCCGAAGAGCCGGCGCGAGAAGCAGTCGGGCGATTCCGGTGACCAGGGCAATAAGGGCGACCGGGGCGACCGTGGCGACAAGGGCGGCGAGTCGAATGATCGCGGCGACCAGGGGGACGACCGCGACGGGCAGAACGAGTTCCCGTCCCGTTCGCAGTCGCGCCGTGCGCGCCGCGACCGCGCCCGCCAGCGCAATCAGGGCGGCGACAACCGCGACAACCGTGGTGGCCAGGACAACCAGGGTGGCGGCGACAACCGCGACAACCGTGGTGGCCAAGACAACCGCGACAACGGCAACAACCGCGGTGGCCAGGACAACCACGACGATGGTTCGGACAACCGCGACAACCGCGGTAACCGGGACAATCGCGACAATCGCGACAACCGCGACAACCAGGGCGGCGGCGACAACCGCGACAACCAGGGCGGCCGCAACCGCAACCGGAACCGCAACGATCGCAACGACCGGAACGATGATCACGAGGGCCGCGGCAACCGCCGCAACCGCCGAAACCGCCGCGACCGCAAGGGACGCGGCGACAACCAGGGCGGCGGGGGCAACGACGAGGGCGTGCGCGAGGGCGACGTCCTGCAGCCGGTCGCCGGCATCGTCGACGTCATGGAGAACAACTCCGGTTTCGTCCGCACCTCGGGCTACCTGCCGGGCTCCAACGACGTGCACGTCTCGCCGCAGCTGGTCCGCAAGTTCGGCCTGCGCAAGGGCGACGCCATCACCGGCCAGGTCCGCATGCCCCGCGACGGCGGCGGCGGACAGGTCACCCACGGCTCGGGCCGCAACAAGCGCAAGTACAACCCGCTGGTGCAGGTGGACACCATCAACGGCCAGGCCCCGGATCAGGCGAAGAACCGTCCCGAGTTCGGCAAGCTGACCCCGCTGTACCCGAACCAGCGCCTGCGCCTGGAGACCGAGCAGAAGATCCTGACCACCCGCGTCATCGATCTGATCATGCCGATCGGCAAGGGCCAGCGCGCGCTCATCGTCTCCCCGCCGAAGGCCGGCAAGACGACGATCCTGCAGAACATCGCCAACGCGATCGCCACGAACAACCCCGAGTGCTACATGATGGTCGTCCTCGTCGACGAGCGCCCGGAGGAAGTCACGGACATGCAGCGTTCCGTGCGCGGCGAGGTCATCGCCTCCACCTTCGACCGCCCGCCGGGGGACCACACCACGGTCGCCGAGCTGGCCATCGAGCGCGCCAAGCGTCTGGTGGAGCAGGGCCAGGACGTCGTCGTCCTGCTGGACTCCATCACCCGCCTGGGCCGCGCGTACAACAACTCCTCGCCGGCGTCGGGCCGCATCCTGTCCGGTGGCGTGGATTCCAACGCCCTGTACCCGCCGAAGCGTTTCCTCGGCGCGGCGCGCAACATCGAAAACGGCGGTTCGCTGACCATCATCGCCACCGCGATGGTCGAAACCGGCTCCGCCGGCGACACGGTGATCTTCGAGGAGTTCAAGGGCACGGGCAACGCCGAGCTCAAGCTCGACCGCAAGATCTCCGAGCGCCGCGTGTTCCCGGCCGTCGACGTCAACCCGTCGGGCACCCGCAAGGACGAGCTGCTGCTCGCCCCCGACGAGGCCCGCGTCATGCACAAGCTGCGCCGCATCTTGTCGGCGCTGGACCCGCAGGCCGCCATCGATCTGCTGATGAAGCAGCTGAAGAAGACGAGCAGCAACCGCGAGTTCCTCATGCAGGTCGCCTCGAGCGCGCCGATGGCCGCGGACGTCGACGTCGACGACATGCTCTAGCGGGGGCCACCGGCGCCCCGCCAGGGGCACGGCCGGACCTCCGACCAGCAACGAGCAGCACCCGCACGACCGGACCGGCGCGACCGGCCCGCCGAAGGAGACATCCCAATGTCCGACAAGGTCACCGCAGTCGATGACGTCCTGTCCGAGTACCACGGCCTCGAAGCCCAGCTCGGCGATCCCGACCTGCACAACGACGCCGCGCGCGCCCGCAAGGTGGGCAAGCGCTTCAACGAGCTGCAGCCGATCATCCAGACGCATGCGCGCCTGACCCAGGTCCGCGAGGACATGGAGGCCGCCCGCGAGATGGCGTCGGAGGACGCGGAATTCGCGGCCGAGGCGGATCGTCTGGCCGTGGAGGCCGAGGAGCTCGAGGAGCGCCTCGCGGATCTGCTGGCTCCGCGCGACCCGCATGACTCCGACGACATCGTCATGGAGATCAAGTCCGGCGCCGGCGGCGAAGAGGCCGCGTTGTTCGCCGGTGAGCTGGCGCGGATGTACCAGCGCTACGCCGAGAAGAACGGCTTCACCACCGAGATCCTCGGCCTGTCCGAGTCCGATCTCGGCGGCGTCAAGGACATGACCTTGTCGGTCCGCGCCAAGAACCCGTCGCGCGATGGCGCCTGGTCCGTGTTCAAGTTCGAGGGTGGCGTCCACCGCGTGCAGCGCGTGCCGGTCACCGAGTCGCAGGGCCGCATCCAGACCTCCGCCGCCGGCGTGCTGGTCTACCCGGAGCCCGACGAGATCGAGGACGTGCAGATCGACGACAAGGATCTCCGCGTCGACGTCTACCGTTCCTCCGGCAAGGGCGGCCAGGGCGTCAACACCACCGACTCCGCCGTGCGCCTGACGCACCTGCCCACCGGCCTGGTGGTCACGTGCCAGAAGGAACGCTCCCAGATCCAGAACAAGGCACGCGCCATGCAGGTGCTGGCCGCGCGCCTGCAGCAGATGCGCGAGGAGGAGGCCGCGGCCACCGCGTCCGACGCCCGCAAGTCGCAGGTCCGCACCATGGACCGCTCGGAGCGCGTGCGCACGTACAACTTCCCGGAGAACCGCGTGTCCGATCACCGCATCGGCTACAAGGCCCACAATCTGGACGCGGTCCTCGGCGGCGACATGGAGGACCTGCTCAAGGCCCTGCACGACGCCGAGCGCCAGGAACGCCTGGAAGCCGAGTAGGCGGTCGGGGGAGTGTCTCCGACCGTCGGGTCGATTCTGGCGGGTGCGGTCGCGGCCCTCGCCGACGCCGGGTGCCCGTCGCCGCAAGCCGATGCCGAGCAGCTGATGATGCACGTCAGCGGCCGGTCCCGCACCGATCTCATTCTTTCCCGCCGCGATTCCGTGCCGGCCGATGATCCGTTGGTGGCGCGGCTGCCGGCACTCGTGGCCCGCCGCGCCGCCCGCGAGCCGCTGCAGCACATCATCGGCACCGCCCCGATGGGCCGCCTCGAACTCGCCGTCGGCCCCGGCGTGTTCGTGCCCCGCCCGGAAACCGAGCTGATGGCGCAATGGTGCGTCGATGCCCTCGGGAAAAAGATGCGTGACGACGCCTCGGGGCGTCGCAAAGCAACCGGACCCGCCGTGGTGGATCTGTGCACCGGATCCGGCGCGCTGGCGCTGGCCATCGCGGACGCGGTGCCGGCGGCGGACGTCACCGGCGTCGAAATCGACGGGGTCGCCCACGGCTGGGCGCTGCGCAACCTGGAGTCCTGCCGCGAACTGTGGGCGGGCGAGCGGGCCGTGGCGGGACCGCCGCGCACCGGCGACGTGCGCATCATCCGCGGCGACGCCACCGACACGGCGCTCGTGGCGGAAACGTCTGGGGCCCCGGGACCGTTGGCGCACCTGCGCGGCCGCGTCGACCTGGTGGTGTCCAACCCGCCCTACGTGCCGCTGGACGCCGACGTCGGCCCCGAAGTGCGCCACGATCCGCATCACGCCGTGTTCGGGGGAACCGACGGGCTCGACGTCATCGGTCCTATGATGAACGTCGTGTGCGCGCTGCTGCGGCCAGGCGGCCTGGTCGCCATCGAACACGATGACGACTCGGGCGCGGACGTCGTGAAGCTGCTCGCCGGCACGGGGCGGTTCCGCGGCATCGAGGTCCACCCCGACCTCGCCGGCCGCGACCGCTTCACCTCCGCGATCATGATCGGCGGCGGATCCGGCGGCGAACAACCAAGCGGCGACGAACCCACCACGGACGAAGGGATTGACCAGGCGACATGAGCATCATCCACGACTGCTCCACCGACGAAGGGCGCGAAGCCGGGCTGAAGGCCGCGGTCGACGCGGTGGAGGCCGGACGGCTCGTCGTCCTGCCCACCGACACCGTCTACGGGCTGGGCTGCGACGCGTTCAACAACCAGGCCGTAGCGTCGCTGCTGCGCGCCAAGCACCGCGGGCCCGACATGCCCGTCCCGGTCCTGGTCGGATCGTGGACGACCGTCGACGGCCTCGTCCGCGAGCACACCGCCGCCGGCCGCGCGCTCGTCGAGGCGTTTTGGCCCGGCGGCCTGTCGCTGGTGGTCAACCAGGCGCCCAGCCTGCCGTGGAACCTCGGCGACACCCGCGGCACCGTCATGCTGCGCATGCCGCTGCACCCCATCGCCATCGAACTCCTGCGCCGCACCGGCCCCATGGCCGTGTCCAGCGCCAACATATCCGGCCAGGAGCCCGCACTGACCGCCGTGCGCGCCAAGCAGCAGCTCGGGGCCGAAGCCGCCGTGTACCTCGACGGCGGCCGGGCGACCATCGGCAAGCCGTCGACCATCGTCGACCTGTCCGGCCACGAAGCGCGCATCCTCCGCGAAGGCGCCATCACCGCCGAGCAGATCGGCGAGGTCCTGGGCAAGGACCCCGCCGCACTGCGACGCCCCGCCGACGGCTGACGCATGCCCCACGACGTAGCGCTGCTGAGCGCCCCGGGCGGAGGGGCCGGCGTGCCCCTGCGCGAACTGGCGCTGCTGGTGCTCGTCTCGGCCGCCGTGAGCTACCTGCTCACCGGCTTCGTCCGGTACCTCGTGGTGCGGGCCGGGTACGTGGACATGCCGCGCGTGCGCGACGTCCACGACATCCCCAAGCCCCGCCTGGGCGGCGTGGCCATGTACAGCGGCATCCTCGCGGCGATCTGGGTCGCCAGTGAGCTGCCCGCGCTGAACAGGGGCTTTCCGCCCATGACGCCGGACATGAACGCGATGGCCGTCGCCGCCACGATCCTGCTGCTGGTCGGCATCCTCGACGACCTCTTCGACCTGGACGCGCTGACCAAGTTCCTGGGGCAGGTGCTGGCGGCGGTGGTCATGTCCCTGATGGGCGTGACCTGGTACCTGCTCTACATCCCCTTCGGCGGCGGGACGACGCTGATCCTCGATCCCGTGTCGTCGACCGTGGTGACCGTCCTGTTCACCGTCGCCCTGATCAACGCCATCAACTTCGTCGACGGCATCGACGGACTCGCCGCCGGCCTGGGCATGATCGCCGCCGGCTCGCTGCTGGTCTACTCGATGGTCATGCTCCACGACCAGGGCGGCACCGTGTCCGCCTACCCGCCCGCGATGATCTCCGCTTGCCTGCTCGGCGCGTGCATCGGCTTCCTGCCGCACAACTTCGAGCCCGCTCGCATCTTCATGGGCGATTCCGGAGCCATGCTCATCGGCCTCATGCTGGCCGGCGCGTCCGTGTCGGCGTCCGGCCGGATCTCGCCGTCGATGTACGGCACCGCCGACGCGCTGGCGCTGATGTCGCCGATCATCGTCGTCATCGCGGCGCTGAGCGTGCCCATGCTCGACCTGCTGTTGGCCATCATCCGGCGCACCCGCCGCGGCCAATCGCCCTTCGCCCCCGACAAGATGCACCTGCACCACCGCCTGCTGGAAATGGGGCACAGCCACCGCAAGGTCGTGCTGGTCCTCTACATGTGGGTGTCGGTCGTGGCCTTCGGCGCGGTTGGCACCACCGTGTTCCCGGCGCCGTTCGTCGCCGTGGCCTTCGGCCTGCTTCTGGTGCTGGCCGTCGCGTTGACGATGGTGCCTATTTGGCGCCGCAGAGGAGCGGGTACCATGTCCCCCCGTGAGCGAAGACACTCCCATCAATGACAACGACGGCGTGACCGGCGACGCGGCCGGATCCTCCGATTCGGCGGACGTCGCCAAGCCGATGTCCAAGTACGACGACCCCCGCATCCCGCTGCTCGCGGCGGCGCGCTCGGGCGCGATCGCGCTGGCGGTCCTCACCGTCGGGTCACTGCTCGTCTGGGGCGGCAAGGACGGCATGCCGGGAGTGTGGGGCGTCCTGCTCGGCGCCGGCATCGGCGGCGGCTTCGTCCTGCTGACCGTGGTCTCCGTTCTGGTCACCGCCAAGTCGACGCCGACGATGACGGGTGCGGTGGTGATGTTCGGCTGGCTGGCGAAGATCGTCGTGCTGATCCTCATCCTCCTGGTGATCCGCGACATGAACTTCTACGACACGATGGCCTTCTTCGTGACGGTCGTTTTGGCCCTGATCGTCACCCTGGGCGCGGAAGTGTGGGGGATGTCTCAGTCGAATCTCACGTACGTGACCGGAAGCTGAGAACCCCGCCGGGCGAACGCATGACCGAATTCGCCCGCCCGGACGCCACGCTCGGAGCCCTGGCCCGGCGTTTCTTCCGTTTTTCACCCGAAAGCGGCGCAATCCCACATGGGGATGCGCCGTTTTGTCGGTTTTCGGGGCCGGATCGCCGGGGGTGTGCTCAATGTGAAAAGCGTGCCGGAACTGTTATCCTGAACGACGGGTAAGACGGCTTGCCCCTGCATCGGACTTCCGGTGGCGGGGCGCGGTCGGCGGCCGTAGCGATACGGGGCCGGCTTCACGCCGGCGCCCCGTGTACGCCGTGCAGATGTGCGAATGGAATCCGCGGCGATCCACGTTAAACGACGTCCTTCGCACCGCTTGACCCAGTTCATGCGGCCCAATCACGGGAGAGAACGCTGAGCGTTTACACACTTGCC
>DGYFI06202__coassemble_1706_pt1 | contig 9409 bp, 7 predicted proteins | sample DGYFI06202__metabat2_high_PE_027 | metagenome-assembled genome bin DGYFI06202
GCGCCGTGCGAGGCGCCGGTGTTCATGGCGTTGGGGGCCGGGTAGGCGATGACGGTGCGCACGCGGATGAAGGTCGGGCGGCCGGTGTCGGCCTTGGCCTCCGCCACGGCGCGCTCGATGGCCGCGACGTCCTCGCCGCCGTCGACCTCGATGACCTGCCAGCCGTAGGCGCGGTAGCGGTCGGCGACGTTCTCGGTGAAGGCGATGGTGGTGTCGTCCTCGATGGAGATGCCGTTGTCGTCCCAGAAGACGATGAGGTTGCCCAGCTGCTGGGTGCCGGCCAGCGAGGACGCCTCGGCGGTGACGCCTTCCTGGACGTCGCCGTCGGAGGCGATGACGTAGACGAAGTGGTCGAACGGCGACTGGCCGGCGGGGGCCTCCGGGTCGAACAGGCCGCGCTCGCGGCGGGCGGCCATGGCCATGCCCACGGCGGACGCCAGGCCCTGGCCCAGCGGGCCGGTGGTGATCTCGACGCCGTCGGTGTGGCCGTACTCCGGGTGGCCCGGGGTCAGCGAGCCCCAGGTGCGCAGGGACTTGATGTCGTCGAGCTCGAGGCCGAAACCGGCCATGTACAGCTGGATGTACTGGGTCAGCGAGGAGTGGCCGCAGGACAGCACGAAGCGGTCGCGCCCGGCCCACTTGGGGTTCTGCGGGTCCAGGCGCATGACGCGCTGGTACAGGGTGTACGCCAGCGGCGCGAGGCTCATGGCGGTGCCGGGGTGGCCCGACCCGCACTTCTGCACGGCATCGGCGGCCAGCACTCGGACGGTGTCGACGGCCCGGGTGTCCAGGTCGGTCCAATCCGAGGGGTAATTCCGCTCGACGCGGGCCTGCAGCTCGGGGGAGAGGGTCACGATAGATGCTCCTGGTTCTCGCTCGCGAATGATTTTCCGTTTCATTGTATGCCTAGCGCGCGGCAATTCCGGGCCCCGCGCGCGGGAACTATTGGCAACAGCGCGAAGCCGCCCGATCGCGCCGGAGCCGAGCCGCCGCGCGGCACGCGGCCCCGGTGCCCGCCGGGGCATCGGTCAGGCGCTACCATTGCCGGGTCCCGGGTTGTCGGCGCTGACGCGTTCGCCCGCCCGGCCGTTTCCGTGACGTCGCGCGGGTCCGGGAACTTTTCCGGCCTTCCGCCCGACCGATTGGGTTGGAGCTTCAACTCATGCGAGAGGACCCCCTTTGCTGGACACCGTCAAGGCGTACGTGGCGCTGACCAAGCCCCGGGTTATCGAACTGCTTCTGGTCGCCGCGATTCCGGCGATGCTGCAGGCCGACCGCGGCAAGGTCCACGTCGGCTTCATTCTGCTGACCCTGGTGGGCGGTTGGATGGGCGCCGCCGCGGCGAACACGTTCAACATGGTCGCCGATTCGGACATCGACAAGGTCATGAACCGCACGCGCAAGCGTCCGCTGGCCCGTCAGTCGGTGAGCAACCGCAACGCCATGATCTTCGGCTCGGTGCTGACGGTGGCCAGCTTCCTGTGGCTGTGGCTGCTGTGCAATTCGCTGTTGGCGGGCGTGTTCATCCTGCTGACCATCGCGTTCTACGTCTTCGTCTACACCATGTGGCTGAAGCGCCGCACGGACCAGAACGTGGTGTGGGGCGGCGCGGCGGGCTGCATGCCGGTGCTGGTCGGCTGGGCTGTCATCACGGACAACGCGCCGGACGTCACGGGCTGGTTCCACTGGTGGCAGGCCATCGTCCTGTTCCTGGTCATCTTCTTCTGGACCCCGCCGCACACGTGGGCGCTGGGCCTGAAGTACCGCGAGGATTACGAGGCCGCGGGCGTGCCCATGATGCCCGTCGTCCGCCCGCCGCTGTACGTCACGGTCCGCATCATCGCCTACACCCTGGCGACGGTGCTGACGACCTTCCTGCTGATCCCGGCCGCCGGCTGGGTCTACCTGGCGGTGTCGGTGCTCGCGGGCGTCTGGTTCATGTGGGGCGCCGTCGCGCTGCACAAGTCCGTGAAGGCCGGCGGCGAGATCAAGCCGATGAAGCTGTTCCTGCTGTCGAACAACTACCTCGCCCTGGTGTGCGTCGGCCTGTCCGTCGACGCGGTGCTCGGCCTGCAGACCATCGCGGAGATGGCCGGCTTCTAGCCCTGCCATCCCCCCACGCGCCTTCGCTTGACGACGAACCCCTCCCGGACCTTCGCGGTCCGGGAGGGGTTTTGCCGTGCCCGGCTTTCTCGTGCCCGGTTTTCTCGTGCCCGGCTCAGGGCAGCAGCACCAGCGACCCGGTCGTGGCCCGCGACTGGAGGGCGCGGTGCGCCCCGGCGGCGTCGTCAAGCGGGAAACGGTCCCCGACGCGGACCCGCAGCGTGCCATCGGCGATGCGGGAGAGCACCTCGCCGGCGCGGTGGGAGAGCTCCGCACGGTCGCGGATGAAGTGGCGCAGGTGCGGTCGGGTGAGGAAAAGCGAGCCGTGCCGGTTGAGCTGCTGGGGATCCATGGGCGGCACGGCTCCCGACGCGGCGCCGAAGAGCGCCACGAGGCCCCGGACGCGGGCGCACTGCAACGAGACGTCGAAGGTGGCCTTGCCGACGCCGTCGAAGACCACGTCGACCCCGGGATCGTCTGCGCCGCGATCGCCGGTCCAGTCGCGGATGCGCGCGGGGACGTCGTCGTCGTAGTGCAGGACCAGCTCGGCGCCGGCGTCGCGCGACAGGGCCGCCTTCTCGTCGGAGGACACGATGGTGGCCACCCGCGCACCCGCGGCAACGGCCAACTGGGTGAGCAGCAGGCCCACCCCGCCGGCGCCGGCGGTGAGCAGGACGGTGTTACCGGGGCACAGGCGCCCGACGTCGTGGACCAGGAAATGCGCCGTCAAACCCTGCAGGAGGATCGACGCGGCGACGTCGTCGGGGATGGAATCCGGAATGGCGACGAGAGAATCGGCGGGCACGGCGACGAGTTCGGCGTAGGAATCCGGGGCGTTGCACCATGCGACCCGATCACCGACGGACCAGCCGTCCGGGCCGCCCGCGACGCCGGGGCCCAGGTCGCGGATGACCCCGGCGCCCTCCGACCCCGGGGTGAAGGGCAGGGGGCGGGGGTAGATGCCCTCGCGCTGGTAGACGTCGGTGAAATTCACGCCCACCGCGCCGACGGAAACGAGGACCTCCCCGTCGCCCGGGATGGGGTCGGGGAGGTCCTCGCGGAAGTCGAGCTGTTCGGGGCCGCCGAAGGATTCGATGATGATGCCGCGCATGCGGCCAGGCTACCGGCGAAACGGCGGCCCCGGGATCCTACGCGGTCACCCTCGCGGAATGGGAGTTGTACTCCGCATCGCCGGCGGGGGAGCCGGTGGCGGTGGCCGTGCCGCCGGCGTGGCGCCAGCCCAGCTGCCACACGATGGCGGTGACGGCGGTCAGCGCACCGGAGCCCGCGACGTGGACGGGCACGAGCGCCTCGGGCACGCCGGACCAGTACTGGACCATGCCGACGGCGCCCTGCGCGGCGATGAGCGCCACCAGCCACCAGCCCCACTTGCGCAGCGCGGGCTCCGCGTTCTGGGCGATGAGGCCGAAGACCAGGCCGACGGACAAACCGAGGTAGAGGTACATGAAGCCGGCGTGGACGTGGGACAGCTCGGCGATCGGCAACTGCAGGCGATCCTCCGGCAGCACCGAGGCGTCGCCGGCGTGCGGGCCGGCACCGGTGACCATCGTGCCCGTGACCAGGGTGGCGACCAGCGCGAGACCGGACGCCGCAGCGAGCTGGCGCAGCGGGCGGGCGTAGACGCGGACCTCGTGGCCGTCGTCGGGCTCCTGGATCTTCACCCACGCCATTCCCGCCAGCCAGACCAGACCCATGGAGGGCAGGAAGTGCAGGGCGACGGCGTACCACTTCAAATCGACGAGCACCGAAATGCCGCCGATGATCGCCTGGACGATGACGCCGAGGCCGTTGAGGAACGCCAGCACGACTATCGCCTTGCGGCGGCCGGCGCGCAGCACCGCCAGGAACAGCGCCAGGGTCAGGGCGACGAGCACGAACGTCAGCAGGCGGTTGCCGAACTCGATGGCCTGGTGCAGCCACGGCGCGGCGCCGCCGACCGGGGTGAAGCTGCCGGGGTGGCACTGCGGCCACGTGTCGCAGCCGAGGCCGGAGCCGGTGACGCGCACCACCGAACCGGTGACCGCGATGCCCGCCTGCGCGATGAGCACCAGCAGGGCGATGAGCTTCTGCGCGCCGATCGTCGGCAACGGCAGAAAGGACAGGGGGAGTTTACGGTCGGCGTCGCTCACGTCTCACAAGCCTACCCGGTGGCCCCGGCTAATCCCCCTTCGCCTCGAACCTGAACAGGCGTGTCGCGGCGATCGCGCACGCCAGGCCCCAGGCGGCCAGGACGGCCAGCGGGTACCAGGCCAACCGGCCGTCGAAAGCGGCGATCAGCGACTCGGTGAGCGCCACCGACGGCAGCAGGGTCAGCGCCGTGCGGGCACCGTCGCCGAGCTCCGGGCCGACCGCCACGAACGTCGCCGCACCGAGCAGCACGAACCAGATCAGGTTCGCCAGGCCGAGAATCAGCTCCGCGCCGAGCGTGCCGCCCATCAGCAACCCCATGGCGGTGAAGGCGGTGGTGCCCAACATGGTCACCACGTAGGCCAGAGCGAAGGCGGCGACGGGGGCGCGGTAGCCCAGCGCCAGCGCCGCGGCGGAGAAGATGAGGAACTGCGCGGTGACCATGATCGCCACCGCACCCGCCTTGCCGGCGATGATGCCCCACTTCGGCAAGGCCGATGCGCCGATGCGCTTGAGAGCCCCGTACCGCCGGTCGAAGCCGACGGCGATGGCCTGGCCGGTGAACCCGGCGGACATCGTGGCCACGGCCAGCACCATCGGGAACACCGTGACGATGGGGTCCTCGCGGTCGAGCACCGGCACGAGCGTGAAACCGACGAGCATCGCCAGCGGGATGATCATGGTCAACAGCATCTGCTCGCCGTGGCGCCAGATCAGGGTCGACTCGAGCTTCGTCTGCGACGCGAGGACGCGGCCCATCGGCGCGCGCTTCGGCGCGGGGGCGAAGGTGCCCTCGGGGAAGCGGGTGGTCGGGGCCATGTCAGCTCCTCATCTCTCGGCCGGTGATGTCCAGGAAGACGTCCTCGAGGCTGCGGCGGGCCACGCGCAGCTCCGTGATCAACGCGCCCTGGTCGGCGCACCAACCGGCCATCGCGGCGATGCCCTCCGGAGTCGCAGCGCCGGTGACCCGGTAGCGGTTGGGGGCCGTGGCGTCGACGTCGACTGCCCGGCCGCCCGGCACGGTCAGGTGCGCGGCCAACGCCCGGACGTCGATCGCTCGGTCGAACTCGACGACAGTCGCCTGGGTCGAGGTACCGCCGGTGATGTCGGCGGTGGTGCCCGACGCCACGGCGCGGCCGCGGTCGATGATGAGGACGTCGTCGGCCAGCGCCTCGGCCTCGTCCATCAGGTGCGTGGTCAGCACGACGGTCACGCCGTCGCGACGCAACGAGGACACGAGGTCCCACACGGCCAGGCGCGACTGCGCGTCCAGGCCGGCGGTCGGCTCGTCGAGGAACACGAGCTCGGGGCGACCGACCAGCGCGCACGCCAGCGACAGCCGCTGCTGCTGGCCGCCGGACAGGCGCCGGTACGACGTGCCCCGGTGACGGGTGAGGCCGACGACGTCGAGAAGCCAATCCACGTCCAGCGGATCCGCGGAGTAGGAGGCCACCAGCTCGACCATCTCCCCGACGCGCACGCCCGGGTACGCCCCGCCGCCCTGCAGCATGATGCCGATGCGCGTGCGCAGCTCATCCGTGTCGCGCATGGGATCGAGGCCCAGGACGCGGACCTCGCCGCCGTCGGGGCGCACGAAGCCCTCGCACATCTCGACGGTGGTGGTCTTGCCGGCGCCGTTGGGGCCCAGCAGGGCGAGCACGCGGCCGCGGGCGAGGGAGAGATCCAGCCCGTCGACGGCGGTGACGTCGCCGAAGCGTTTGGTCACGCCGCGCAGCAGCAGCGCCGGGGAGTCGGTGTTCCTGGTCACGGTTGGTCATCCTAGGCCAGGCCCCGGGGGCGGGGGCCCGGCGGGGCGCTTGACGACGGACCGTCGGCTCCCCGGGCGGCCGCGCCGCCGATGGGCCGTCAGCGCAGCCGGAAAACCTTCGTGCGCCAGGCGATGGCGAGGATGATCGCCATCGAGGCGACGAAGGCCGCGATGGACCCGAGGTATATCTGCAGTACCGTCCCCGGCGGCAGGCCGAGGCCGCGCGGCAGGACCGTGAGGCTGAAAATCGCGGAGTAGGCCACGACGGCCACGCGGAACTGGGAACGGTCGGCCCAGCCGGACAGCGGCACCAGCGCCCACAGCAGGTACCAGGGATGGACCACCGGGAAGAGCAGGACCATCGCGAACATGGCCAGGCCATAACCGCCGAGCGGGTGGATGCGGCCCCGGAACGTCGCCCAGAGCATGCGCAGCAGCCACGCCGCCGCCAGCAGGATGCCCAGGCCCCGGGTCAGCGACAGCGCGGCCTCGGAGACGTCGCCGATGCCCAGCACGCGACCGGCGAATCCGGAGGAGATGCCCAGCAGCGTGGGCAGCGACATCCACGACCGCACCGTCGCCGCGCCGCCCTGGCTGGTGATCCAGCCGAAGCCCAGCCCCGAGGCCAGGCAGAAGGCCACGATGGTTGCCGCGGCGGTGGCCGCGGTGACGGCCGCTGCGCGGGCCACGGCCATCGTCGTAAAGCCGAACCTGCGCGCCAGGGCCATGCCCACGAACCCGAGGGCCACGAAACCCGTCACCTTGACCATGCCGGCCATGGCGATCAGCGCCACGCCGGCCGCGAAAAGCAGCCAGCCGTTGCGGCTCAATGCGGGCGAGCGTGGCTCGACGGGATCGTCCGGCGTGCCGGGGATTGGTTTGCCGTGGAGCGCGACCAGGCACAGCTCCATGCCGGAGAGCAGGAACGCCAGCAGCAGGGCCTCGTTGTGCACGCCGCCGACCAGATGCAGCAGCGTCAGCGGGTTGAGCACGCCCAGCCACAACGCGAACTGCGGGCTGACGCCGCAGCGCTGCGCCAGGCGGACCAGCGCCCACGCCACGACGTAGAGCGACGCCACCGACACCGCGCGATGCAGGAACACCGACGGCAGCACGGCGTCATCGGTGACCGCGGCGATCGCCCACGCCACCACCATCGCCGTCGGGCCATACGGGCTGGGGGAGTCCGCCCAGATCAACGGCACGGAGCGGGCGAGCGGGTCCTCGGTGCCCAGCAACTCCACCGGGCCCGCCGCATACGGGTCCATGCCGCGGTCGACGACGGCGCCCTGCGCCAAATAGGAATAGATGTCCTGGGTGAACAGCGGCGCGGTGAAGATCAGGGGGATCACCCACGCCGCGAAGGTGCGCACCAGCATGCCCGTGTCCACCGACGTCACGCGGGTCCGCGCGCCCGAGGCCACGAAAGCGCCGACGCCGAGCCACGCCGCGATGAGCATCCCGATGCCCGTGAACGTGACGATCGTCGACGAAATGAGCATCCGGCCGAGCATCGAACCGACCGGAGTCTCCCAGAAGACGTTGCCCACCACCGGGGTCGCGCCCGCCCCGACGCCGCCGACGAGGACGAGGATCGCGCCGAGCGTGCCCAGCCACCGCAGCCACGTGAAACGGCGCAGCTCGCGATGATCGACGCGGAACGCCAGGGGAGACTCGGTGCCGCGGTGCAGCGACGCCGACCGCGAACCGGCGCGGCCGATGCGCGGCAACGCGTCGATGATCCAGTGGGCGGCGCCGCCGCGGAGGGGAGTCTCGGGCACGGGGCAAGTCTAGCGGCCCCCGACCGCCGATCGGCCGAAGGCGGCCCGCGGCCGCGGGAACGGTGCAGGCCCATGACACGCGGGACCACGACGTTGGACATCTGGGCCGATTTACGGAACACTCGTGTTGTCTAATACCCGGCAGCCACCGGGTGCGGACCACGACCGGGCCCCGAAACGCTCACGCGAACCGGACGCCCACTCACACGGGAGGTGAACCAGCGGCATGGCCAACGACGATACGTCCACCAAGGGCGGCGACGGAGACACGCGCCGCCGGATCTTGCTCGCGCTGCTCGAACACAATCCGGCCTCGGCGGGAACCATCGCCGAGGAGCTCGGGCTGTCGGCCGCAGGAGTGCGCCGGCACCTCGACATCCTCGTCGACGAAGGTCTCGCCGAGACCGCGCCCGCACCGGCCACCGGCCCCCGCGGCCGCGGCCGGCCAGCGAAGTCCTTCCGGCTCACCGACGACGGCCGGGCGAAGTTCGGGCACGCCTACGATTCCCTTGCCGCCGCGGCGCTCGACGCGCTGCGCGACGCCGGGGGAGACGCCGCCGTTTCCGCGTTCGCGCGGCGGCGGGTCGCCGAGATCCTCGCCGGCATCGAGCCGGTGGGCGGAGAGACCGACCTCGACGACGTCGTCGGGGCGGTCGTCACCGCTTTCCGCCGCCACGGTTACGCGGCGACGGTCAGCGAGACGACCGGCAGCGTCCAGATCTGCCACCACCATTGCCCGATCAGCCATGTCGCGCAGGACTTCCCCCAGCTGTGCGCCGCCGAACATGAGGCGGTCAGTAATCTGCTGGGGCAGCACACCCAGCCGTTGGCGACCATCGCCGACGGAAACGGGATTTGCACGACGAACATCCCCCTGACCCCAGTCACCACCCACGCACCAGCAGAAAGGAGCGGACAATGACCCTCGCCCAGAACGAATCCGCGAAGGTGCAGGCACCGCAGACCGACGAGGAAATCATCGACTCGATCGGCGCCTACCAGTACGGCTGGCACGATTCCGACGCCGCCGGCGCCGCCGCCGAGCGCGGCTTGTCGGAGGCCGTCGTCCGCGACATCTCCGCGAAGAAGAACGAGTCCGAGTGGATGCTGAACACGCGTCTCAAGGCACTCGAGATCTTCGACAAGAAGCCCATGCCCACGTGGGGCGCGGACCTGTCGACCATCGACTTCGACAACATCAAGTACTTCGTCCGCTCCACCGAGAAGCAGGCGCAGACGTGGGAGGATCTCCCGCAGGACATCAAGGACACCTACGACAAGCTCGGCATCCCCGAGGCGGAGAAGCAGCGCCTCGTCGCCGGCGTCGCCGCGCAGTACGAGTCCGAGGTCGTCTACCACCAGATCCGCGAGGACCTGGAGGAGCAGGGCGTCATCTTCCTGGACACGGACACCGCGCTCAAGGAGCACCCGGAGATCTTCCACGAGTACTTCGGCTCCGTCATCCCGGCCGGCGACAACAAGTTCTCCGCGCTCAACACGGCCGTCTGGTCCGGCGGCTCGTTCATCTACGTGCCCAAGGGCGTCCACGTGGACATCCCGCTGCAGGCCTACTTCCGCATCAACACGGAGAACATGGGCCAGTTCGAGC
>DGYFI06202__coassemble_1712_pt1 | contig 9401 bp, 8 predicted proteins | sample DGYFI06202__metabat2_high_PE_027 | metagenome-assembled genome bin DGYFI06202
CATCGACGGCCGGATGTCCTTCGGGCGGCTGGTCGTCGACGGCGAAGCGGGGGAATCCCGCACCGTCGCCATCACCCGCGGCACGCTCACCGAATCCGGCGACGGCCGCCGCTGGCTGGGCTTTTCCGCCGTCGAGGTCGCCCCGGACCTGCGCCGCCGCGGCCTGGGCACGCTGATGGGCCTGCACATGATGCATTGGGGCGCGGCCAACGGCGCCGACGAGTGCTACCTGCAGGTCGTCTCGGGCAACGACGCCGGCGTCGCCCTGTACCGCAGCCTCGGGTTCACCGAGCACCACCGCCACCGCTACGCGGTGTGGAACGGGTGAAGCGGGAACATTCCGCGTTCCCGCCGCATCTCACCGGCGACAGGCCATGAACCGCGTTCCCTCCGGGCGCGGACCATGGAATAATCCCCCTCCAGAAAGGGAGGTGCCATGTTCGACGACAACCATCCGGATCTGAATCTGGCCGAGACCGCGCCGATGCACCTCGACGACGACGTCTTCGACGGGCTGCTGGACTACGCCGTCAGCGCCGACGCCCACGACGTCGACGATTCGATCGTGCCCGCCGACTCCCCCGCCGATGCGATGGCCGACGACGACCTCGATTCCATCGCCCTGGCCGACGACGCCGCGGACCCCCTCGACTCCCCCGCCGATGATTCGCCCGTCACCGCCGATGATTCACCCGCCGGCAATGGTTACGGCGACCTCGACGATTTCGCCGGTGACCTCCCCGATGAGCTGACCGACGACCCGACGGCCGCGGCCCACGCCGACGACCTCGACGGTTTCGACGCGGGCACGGTGGATGATGGGACCGCCGAGCCGTCGTCAAGCATCGGCGAAGCCGACCCCGAAATGGAGTGGTGACGCGCCCATGAGCCGCGACCGCGATGTGGAACTCGACCTGGTGGCCCGCGCCCGCGAGGGCGATTCGGGGGCGTTCCGGGAATTGGTGGCTCCGCACCGCGATCACCTGTGGGCCGTGTGCCTGTCCATCACGTCGCACCGGCAGGACGCCGAGGACGCGCTGCAGGACGCGCTCATCGCCGGGTGGCGCAATCTCGAGCGGTTCGAGGGCCACGCGCGGTTTTCCACCTGGATGCACCGCATCGCCGCCAACGCGGCCCTGATGCTGGTGCGCAAGCGCCGCGACACCCCCGACGCCGACGCCGGCGACGACGAGATCGACCGGGCGCCGGGAGTCTCCGAACGCGTCACCACCGTCGACGTGGTCCGCTCCGCGTTGGCGACGCTGCCGCCGGAGTTCCGCGAGGCCGTGGTGCTGCGCGAATACGCCGACTTCACCTACCAGGACATCGCCGACCATCAGGGCGTAGCCGTGGCGACGGTGAAAACCCGCCTCAACCGCGGCCGCGCGAAACTGAAGGCGGCGCTGGTGGAGGCGGGCATCGGCTGAGCGAAAAGCTCGGCGAACAACCGGGCCAAGGCCCGGCCCGGGAGCCTGGGTCTCGCCTGGATCCGGCCTAGATCAGGCCCCGGTCCCGCAGGAACGCCCGGGCGTCGTCGGCCGTTTCGAAGTGGCCGGACTCGTACACGTACCCGCCGGCGTCGTCGACGTAGTAGAAGTACGCGAACGACTCGCGGTCGTGGAGGTAGATGGCCTTCCCGTCCGCGTCGAGCAGCTCCTCGAGCTCGCTGGTGGAGCGCTTTCCGGCGCTGCGCACCACCTCGATGATGTCGGGGTTCGGCATCACGTCGAAGATGTTCGGGCCCCGGCCGTTTCCGACGTCGGACTCGTAGCCGCACAGGTACCCGGGCACCCGCTCGCCGCCCATTCCGATGCTCAACGACGTGTCCGTGGCGCTGCACTGCTGCAGGCCATCGGTCAGGCCATCGGGCAGGCGCTCATCGACGGCCGCCGTGGCCTCCTTGTAGTCCGACGGGCCAGGCATCGGGTTCGGCCACGGTGCGCCGGTCATGGCGACGCCGCTATCGTCCCCCGGGGAGGTGCTTTCCGACGCCCGCGTGGAGGTTCCACCGCCGTTGCCGTTGCCTTCGCCGCCTTCGTCGCCGCCGGACATGGCGGCCCAGGCGATGCCTCCGACCAGCAGCAGCGCGGCGATCGCGCCGATGGCGATCAGCGGCGTCTTCGAGTTCCCGGACTTGGTGCCGGAGGAGCTGGGCACCGCCGCGAACTGCTGCGGCTGGGATTGGTGCTGCTGGGCATTCTGCGGCCCGGGCTGCTGCCCGTAGGGATTCGACACCGGGCGGTACGGCTGCTGCGGCATCTGCGGCTGCGACTGCTGGAATTGCTGGGGCTGGAACTGCTGCTGCGGCTGGGGCTGAGTCGGCGGTTGTGCCGGCGCCGGTGACTGCGCCTGCGAGTGCGGGCCGACCGGCGGCATCGGCGACACCGCCATCGGGCCGGCGCCCGCCGCGATGGCGTCGGGGGCGATCCACGTTGTGACGCCGGCGACGACGTCATCGGCCCGGCGCGTCGGCCCCATCAGGGCGCCGCGGCTGACCACGGTCTTCGGGTCGTCGAGGGTGGCCACCTGGCACAGCTCGCCCAGGCGGTCCTGGACGTAGGGGACGCGGGCGGAACCGCCGGTGAGGTACAGCGGCGTCGACGGGTCGGGGCGCAGTCCGGCGTCGAGCATCGTCGCGCGGGTGACGTCCAGGGCACGGTCGATGTCGGGCTTGATCAGCTCCTCGAACTCGCCGCGGGTGAGCATCAGCGTGGTCTCGCGGCCCTTGGCCGCCACGGTGATGGTGGCCCGCGGAGCCTCCGACAGGACCTCCTTGGCCGTCCTGATCGACCGGTCCAGGGACAGCGACGGCCCCGTCGCACCGGACTGCAGCGCGCGCAGCAGCTCGGTGTCGTTCTCCTCCAGCTCCGACTCCACCCACGAACGGATGCGGGCGTCGAGGGTGCGGCCGCCCAGCGAATTGTCGCCGCGCGCCGCCACGACCTGCAGCGACCCATCGGCGGCCGGGGTCAGCACCGCGACGTCGAGGGTGCCGCCGCCGAGGTCGAACACCGCGACCTTTTGGCCCGGCGACAGCGGCCGCTTGAACGAGTACCAGTACGTCGCGGCACGCGGCTCGGAGACCAGCGACAGGCGGCGACGCTCGATGCCGGCGCGCTCCGCGCCCTCGATCAGGCGCACCAGCTCCGCCTGGCCCCAACCCTCCGGGTGCGTCAGCACGACGTCGTCCGGCATCGTTCCGCCCGCGAAGCGCCGCGCCCGCTCGAGCACCGACCCGATCACCGCGGCGACGACCTCGACCACCGGCATGCGCGAGCCCGCCAACAGCACGGTTTCCGAACCGATGGCCCGCTTCGGCTCCGGCAGGAACGCGTCGGGGCGGGATTCCGCCTGGTTCATGGCCACATGGCCGACCAGCAGGCCCTGGCCGTCGGCGAACACCGCCGACGGCAGCAGATTGCCGTGGTGCGACAGCGCCAGCGCCTCCGCCGCCGGGCCACCGTGCCCGGCGCCGGCCGCGCGGTGGGCGGCGGCAGTGTTCGACGTGCCGAAATCGATGGCCAATCGCCAACCGGACATGGTCATGTTCCTTTCGGGGGCCTGATCAACCCGGTCAGCTTAACAGCGCCGACACCATCGCGATGAGGCGAACTCGCGAGTCTTCTTCCGCCGCGGATCGTCCCAGAAGCGTCATCCTCTGCAACTCGTCGTACATCTCCCGCGCCCGACGGGACACCTGCGCCGGATCCGCGGCGGCCGGAAGCCCCAGCCGCTCGGCGTCGTTTCCGCCGGACAAGGCGTCGTAAAGCATGGGCATCAGAGGGGAATTCGGCGACGTCGCCGCCAACCCGCGGTAGGCGGTGAAGAGCATCACCGGCACCATCGCCGGCTGATTCGCCAGCACCCCGTGGATGTGGCGCACGTGCGCGGAAAGCTGGTGCGAATAACCGAGCTGCTCCAGCTGCTGCAGCAATCGCGCCGCCCGGCCCAACGCCGCGTAGCGCAGCAACCCGCCCTCCAGGACGCGGCGCAGGCGGGCGATGCCGGAGCGCTCCTCCAGCCACTCGTTGAGCGCCACCGCGCCCTGCCCCGCGATACCCGAGCCGCGCACCACCCCGTACTCGCCGAGCAGATCCAGCGCCCGGTCGCGCAACTGCGCGTCGATGAGGGCCGGGGACGCGGATTCGAGCTCCTCGACCAGATCCTCCGGGGCCAGCCGCCCCAGTTCCGCGACGGCGCGCGCCACCGGCTCGGTCACCCGCCCCGTCGCCGCCGACTCCGCCATCAGGCCGGACACCGGCACGACGGCGCCCATCAGCGAACCGAGACGCCCGCGCAGCACCCCGCAGTAGCGTTCGGCATGGTCGAGTGGATCGCGCCGGCCGAAGGCCCCCTCGCCGAAGGAGTCCGCGCGCGCCAGCACGCCGACGGTGTTCAGGGGCGTGAACCCGAGCTTGCCGACGAACTCGCGCTCGTCGATCCGCGGCGAAGAATCGAAGAGGAACACCGCGGCATCGGCGTCCACCGACGCCTCGCGCGTCTGGGCGTAGCCGTCGATGAGGGCACGCTCGGTGGCGTCGCGGTTCTCCACCGTCAGCGTGGCGATGCCGGGGGTGTCGATGATGGTCATCCGCTCCACCGCCGCCGACGGCAGGAACCGGTCGACGTAGGCGACCTCCGGCACGGGGCGGCCGACGTCGACCAGCACGCCGTCGTCGAGCACTCCCCTGCTGCGGCGGCCGTCGTTGCCCACGACCTCCGCCCGCGAGGGGGCGCCGTGGCGGAAGACGGTGACGGCGTTGGTGGTCTCCAGGGCGCCCGTCGCCGCGACGTTCTCGCCGATCAGGGCGTTGACCAGCGTCGACTTGCCCGCCTTGAGCCTGCCGACGACCAGCACCCGCGGCGGCGAGAACAGGATCCCGCCCAGCCGGTTGGCGTGGTCCGGCAGATCGCCGCCGCCGGAGGCCAGCGCGTGCAGCGCCCGGTCGATTTCCCGCGTGACGGGGTCCATGGTCTCGGCGTTCACGTTCGCGCGGTCCTCCATCAGCGCCCCACTCCCCTCAACGTGCCCGCGGACGTGGCCAGGTCCCCGCGGATCTTCGCCACGATCTCCTTGTTCCGGTTCAGCCGCGCCAGCGTTTGGCGGCGCTCCTCCTCGGAGGCCCGGGCGGCGGCGCGGGCGTCTTCGATGCGCCGTTTGAGTTCGTCGCCGTCGCGCCGCAGCCGGGCTCGGTAGCGCAGCACGATTTCTGTGCGCACCGTGGTCACCAGCGTGTCCACGTTGCGGTTGACGCTCATGCGCAGCGCCGCCACCGTTTCGCGGGTCCACGTGACCAGATGCTGCTTGCCGTTGCGCATGGCCCGGTAGGCCATGTTGACGCCCAGCCAGCCGCCGCCGATGACCGCCGCGGGCAGCGCGATGGTGGCCAGGCCCATCGCCGCCAGCGCACCGCCGCCGGCCGAGGCGATGGCGGGCCCGGAAATGATGCCCAACGTCACCATGCCCGGGTCGATGAGGTTCTCGGTCTTCGACGCGACGGAGTGCCGCCCGTCGCCGGAACCGCCGGGGGCGATGCTCATCAGCGCGGCGCCGGCCATGGCCTCCCATTCGTGGTCGTCGCCGAACAGGGCGTTGGCCTCGCGGCGCAGCACCTCCAGCTGGCGGTTGACGGCCGTCTCCGCCGCCGCCGACAGTTCGTCCTCGATGCGCGAAGTGAACACCTGCGGCTTCGAACGCAGCACCTTCATGCCCGAGGAGTTGATGGTCCGGATCCACTGCTCGCGGATGCGGTCCGTTTCGGCGTCGAAGCCCGCCATGATCGATTGCCGTGCGACCGTGATGTTGCGCGCCAGGATCTGCTCCCATTCCTGGCCATGGTCGCGCAGCCGGCGCAGTTCGTCGCGGCGCGCCTCCAGCTCGGGGACGACTTCTTCGGCGCGGTCGACGGCGGCGAGATCGGCGGCGATGGTGGCGGCGACGCCCTCCAGCGCGGTTTCGGCCATCGACAGCGCCGCGACCTTGGACAGCAGGGCACCGCGGGCCATTTCCGCGGCGATGCGCCCGCGCAGCTCCGCGATCCCGGAGGTCCGCTCGACGCGGGCGCGGCGCTCCGGGTCCTCCATTTCGGCGGCGTCGACGGCCCGCAGGCTGGAAACGCCGATGACGGGCACGTCGCGGCCCAGGTGCTCGCGGATCAGCCGGCGGTCGTCGTCGACGATCGCGCGCCACCGGCGCAGGTTCTTGTCGGTCTTGGTCACGGCGACGATGACCGATCCCGCGGCCTGCGCCGCCCGGCCCAGGATGTCCATTTCGGGCGCGGTGATCGGCGTCGTCGCGTCGCACACCATGAGCAGCACGCCGGCGCCGCGGGCGCGTTCCAGTGCGACGTCGATGGCCGCCCGGTCCAGGCCGCCGGCACCCGGGGTGTCGATGAACAGCGCCTTGGGCACGTGCTCGCCCGACACCCGCACGGTGACGCCGGTGGGCAGCTCCGGGGTGTCGGGGTCGGCCACGCGGGCGCCGTTCATGGTCGCCCATTCGCGCAGCTCAGACAGCGGCGCCCGTTCGATGCGGTCACCGAAGTTCAGGTCGATGACGTCGGTGTTCTCCTCCGACCGCAGCACCTGCACCGGGGCGGAGGTGCACACGTCGACGTCGACGGGCAGCAGGTCCCGGGCGCCCGCGATGGCGTTGATCACCGAGCTCTTCCCCCGCTTGACCTCGCCGACGACCACGACGGTGCCCCGCAGCGCCGTATCCCCCCAGGTGCGCCGGATCGCCGCCGCCACGTCCTTGTGTCCGTAGCGGTCGAGGATCTTCAGGGCCGACGACAGCGTTTTCGCCGCGGTCTCGACTTCACGGCGCAGGGTGGCGCGCGCGTCGGCGGGGGTCGTCGTCATGCAGATTTCCTTCGTGGCGGTCGCCGTTTCGGTGGGTCCCCGCAATCATAAGGGTCACCCCGGAAAAACAGTTCGTGGATAAATTCGCTTGGACGGGAACATTCGGCGCCACCCGGCGCATCACATCGTCGACCAACGCGGAAAGCCAACCGCGCGACACACGCCCCGAGAGGAACGACATCATGTCCGGAAACGACGACCGCACCGCCGACAAGAACCAGAACGCGCCCCAGGAGACGGATCAGAACATGGATGAGAACACCATGGACCAGAACACGGACAAGACGGCCCCCGCCCCCGAGTCCGGCCTGGGCATCAGCCTCGACGAGGTGCTGGAGGAGTCCGCCGCCGACGTCATGTCCGCCTCCGACCTCGACGGCGACGGCGAGGTCGATCAGATCGTGCTGGACCTGGACAAGGACGGCTACATCGACACCATCGTCACGGACATCGACGGCGACGGCGAGGTGGATTCCATCCAGTTCGACACCACCGACGACGCCATCCTGGACACCACGCTGTCCAGCAAGGAAGAGGTCGACGCCTTCATGGACGGGCACGGCTCCGGCGCCCCCGATGCCGCCGCTCCCCCGGCCGCGGCTCCGGCTCCGGCTCCCGAGCAGGCCTCCGATGCGGGCCAGGTGTCCAACACCGACGCCGGCGAATACGACGTCTACGGCCAGGTGACCGGCCCCGACGGCACCATCGACCTGGATGCCGCGGAGGTCGTCGCCGCGACCGACACCACCGGCGACGGCGTGGTCGACACCCTGTCGCTCGACCTCGACGGCGACGGCATCGTCGACGCCGAGATGCGCGAGCCGGTCGGCGACGGCTTCTCCGAGCTCCACGTGGACACCTCCGGCGACGGCCGCATCGACCACATCTGGTCCGACTCGGATGGCGACGGCAACATCGACACCCTGGAAATCGACCGCGACCTCGACGGCTACACGGACATCCGCTACACCGACGTCGACGGCGACGGCATCGTCGACAACGTCGAGGAGGACCCGAACTACGGCGGCGGCGACCCGGTGGATCCGAGTGCCGGCGCCGGCTCCCTGGACGCGTAGTTCCCGCTTTACGACGCCCGCCCCCTTCCCTGCTCTCCGTCCCCCTGGTAACCCACGTTTCCCGCAGTCGCTCGCGTTCCACCGCGAGCACCTGCGCGCAACGTGGGTTTCTTGCGCGCCGGGGCGTCGTCAAGCGAAAAACTCTTTTGAACGGGAACTTTCCGGGCCGCCGGGGCATCTCATCGGTGAAGGAAGCGCACGAGAGGCGCTGCACCCGACACACCAGAACCCCACCCCGAGAGGAACCGGAACCATGTCCGACAACACCATCTTCACCCAGTTCATCGACGACGTCCGCGGCGACGAGCCCGCGAACGACCAGCCGCGCGACCCGGCGCCCGCGTCCGATGGCACCCCCACCGCCGAGGAGATCGGCAAGCTGCCGTTCGGCTCGATCGACGACATCGCCGACTCCGTCGACCCCGAGCAGGTGGTGACCAAGTCCGACCTCAACCGCGACGGCGACATCGACGAGATCCAGCTGGACCTCGACGGCGACGGCGTCGTCGACGTGACCATCGCCGATTACGACAACGACGGGCTGGTGAACAAGATCGACTTCGACCTCGACGGCGACGGGGAGGTCGACGCCCGCGCCTACGATTTCGACGGCGACGGCATGGCCGACTCGATCCTGTACGACACCACCGGCAACGGGGAGTTCGACACCCGCCACCACGACTTCGACGGCGATGGCGTCGTCGACTCGATCAACGTCGACCCGAGCGCCATGTAGCGCCGGCGCCGGGGAGGCTAGTCCTTCTCGGTGACGCGCGTGCCGACGGCCCGCTCGTGCCCTCCGCGGCCGAGCGGGTCGCTTCCCGCGCTCAGGCCGATCCAGCCCATCATGGCCAGGCTGACGATCCACCCCAGGCCGGGGACCATCGACGGCAGGATCCACAGGTTGCGGCGCAGGCCGTCGCCGCCGGAGACGGGCAGGCCGTTGGGGCCGCCCATCCGCAGGCCCATGGCGTGCTTGCCGGGCGAGCCCTCGAAGATCGCGTCGCCCATGGCGCGGTAGCCGTAGAAACCGGCGGGGCCGGCGAAGAGCGCGGCGACGGCGCCGGCGGCCCACGCGTCCGGCGGGCCGAAGACGCCGAGCAGCACCAGCAGGACGGCGAGCAGCCCGGCGTAGATCGCGCCGTCGACGAACAGCGCGCCGAGTCGCCTGATCAGCGGAGCATTCACCGCTTCCGGGTCGTAGCCCAGCGCTTCGGCGGCGGCGGCCGTCGCGGGCGTGATGTGCGGGTTGCGGGGCACGCCGAGCAGCGGGTGGTCCGCCGGCACGGGCGTCCGCGCCACGAACGGGGCGGGCGGCTGTGCCGGCGTGGGCTGCTGCGCGAAGGGGTCGACCTCGTACGGGTTCGCGGACGTGAACGGATCCACCTGGACTCGCCTGCCGTGCATGTCGGATACCGCCTTTCTGTCACGCGCCTCTGTCACCCCGTCCAACGGCCGCCGCCC
>DGYFI06202__coassemble_1789_pt1 | contig 9117 bp, 9 predicted proteins | sample DGYFI06202__metabat2_high_PE_027 | metagenome-assembled genome bin DGYFI06202
TCCAGTCGTCGTAGGAGCCGGCCTCCCCGCCCTTGCGGCCGACCTTCTCCCGCGACGTGTTCGCGGCGGCGTTGGCGATGCGCGCGGCCTTTTCCTTGCTGGCGCCGTCGTCGCGCAGCGCCTCGTAAACGTCCGGGTCCTTCACCGACGGGCCCGGATCTTCCTTCCCGCCGCCGGAGCCGTTGCCCGACTTACCGCCGGAATTGTTGCCCGACTTGTCGCTTTTCTTGGTTTCGGCCATGCCGCCCACCTCCACATCGTCGTCGGCTCCGGCCGGACGCGGGCGGCGAACGGCCACCCTGCGGCCCACCGGATCATGTGCCCGCGATGATAGCGGGACCGAAATCATCGGCCACCGATTTCCCGAACAGGCATAGAATGACGTTCACCTTTGCGGCGCCCCGCGCCCGACGACGAGAATCGAGGCCCCGATGACAATCGCCGAACACTCCCCGGCCGCGACATCGACCAACGCCGCCGCGCACGCCGGCCCACCGACGCCCCGCGGACCCGCGAGTGCAGCGCTGCTCGACCTGCTCACCGGCCGCGCCGCCCACTCCCCCGAATCTCTCGGCGCCATCGGCGAAGCCGTCGACGCCGCGCTCGCCGGATTCGCGGAAACCGGCCAGACCGGCGCAGGTGACGACGCCGCGCCCGTCACGGGTCCGGCCGTGGACCCGGCCGCGGACCCGGGTGCATTCCTCCACCACGATGACCTGCAGCTGACGCTCTTCCTGCTGTATCTCCTCCACTACGGCCCCGCGCCGTACGTGGCCGGCGACTTCGAGTGGGACCCCGACCTTTTGACCATCCGCGCCCACATCGAGGACGCGTTCGAGCGGGTCCTGCGCACCGTCGTGCAGGTGCCGGAGCCGCCCACCGCCGGGTCCGCCGAACGCACCCCCGGCCGCGCCGTGACGGAGACGTTGTTCGCGATGACGGACGCCGTCGCAAAGCCGAAGCTGGCCATGTGGGCCGGCCGCAAGGCCACCGAGGAGCAGCTGCGGGAACTGCTGGTCCTGCGCTCGATCTACACGCTGCGCGAGGCCGACCCACATTCGTGGGCGATCCCGCGGCTGCGCGGCCGGGCGAAGGCCGCGCTGGTGGAGATCCAGTCCGACGAGTACGGCAACGGCCGCCCGGGCCGCATGCACGCCGAGATCTTCGCCGGCACCCTGCGCGGCATGGGCCTGTCCGACGCCCCCGACGCCTACGTCGACCGCGTGCCCGCCATCACCCTGGCGTCGCTGAACATGATGAGCTTCTTCGGCCTGCACCGCCGGCTGCGCGGCGCCATCGCGGGGCACCTCGCGGCGTTCGAGATGACGTCGTCGATCCCCAACAAGCACTACGCGCGCGCATTCCGACGCCACGGTCACGACACCGACGTGACCTGGTACTTCGACGAGCACGTGGAAGCCGACGCCGTCCACGAGCAGATCGCGGGCCACGACCTCGCCGGCGGCCTGGCCGACGAGGAGCCGGAGCTGGCCGGCGACATCGTCTTCGGTGCCGCCGCGAGCCTGCACATGGACGACCTCATCGGCGCGCACATGGACGCCGCGTGGTCGGCGGGACGCTCCGCGCTGCGTGACGACGGGGCCGCCGGGCAGCCCGGAACGGCCGCAACGATGAGTGCGGCGCAGAACTCCGAAGATGCCGGGGCCGCCGATGACGCGGAGGCGCCCGATGCACGATGATGGGCTGATGCCGGATCCAGGAACGACGCCCGACGACGAGCTCAACGCAGGCCGCCCAAAGGGGACCGGTGCCCCGGGCGGCCCGGACGCCGCAGGCGGCCCGAATGGCCCGAACGCCGCAGGCCACCCCGATGGCGCCGACCGCTCCGCCGCCGATGCGCGCGCCGTGATCACCGCCTTCCCCAACGGCCCCCTGCTGGTCCGCGGCGATTTCGCCATCGCCGCCGAGCCCGGCGCGGACCCCGAGCGGCCCGAGCGCGCCGTCGTGGCGCTGTGCCGCTGCGGGGCGTCGAGCATCAAGCCGTTGTGCGACGGCACCCACAAGCTGATCGGCTTCACCACCGAGAAATCGGGCGACGTCTCGGGCGGCCGGCCGCCGCGCACATGACCCGGGCCCCTTCATGACCCGGCCCCTTAACCCACTCCGAATGGCTTAACCCACCCGCTGTAATGGGTGGGTTAAGCCATTCGGGGTGGGTTAAGCCATTCAGCGTGGATTGGCCGTGGGAAGTGCGGGCACCGGGACTCGACGCCCCGCACCGCCCGGCCGCTCGACTCCGCCGTGTTGCAACGACCGCTCGAATCCGCCCGACCCATCGATCACCACCCCGAAACAGCGGAAAACCCCGGACTCTTTCGAATCCGGGGTTTTCCCGTGGTGAGCAGTTTACGAAACCAGGTCAACAGAGTCTTCGGAGCTGCAATTCCCGTAGGCAAGTTCCGAGTTTCCCGCGACTTTCCAGACGGAACGCCCGCGAACAGCCAGGTTCAACGGGGAACATATCCACGCCTCCGACCGAATCTGAACGTTCGGTAGTCGGCCGCACCGAAAAGCCGTACCCGCAGTCCATTGCTCTTAATGACCGGATACTAATCCGAACTGCCAAATGCGTCGGCCGAAGTACTTTTCGGTGGACCAGACCTGCATCGGCACGGACTCGACAACGGTCAAGAGATGGTCCACTCGGGGGATTCTGCGGCGGTCGTCGTCTGAGGTTCCCCAGCTCTCGCGTGGGAAACCAGGTACAACACCTTCGCCTGAGTCCTGCCTTCTCAATCTCAGACCTCGAGGCGGTCGCAGGTTCGCATCCGAAAGACGTCGCCGCTGAGCTGCGCCAAGGGCCTCTGGGTACGAGGCCCGCTCATCTGGGCGGATCGTAGAAACTCAAAGCCCCGGGCGCGTTGATCAAATAGATCAAGAGGCGACACCGGGGCGTTCGTCAACAACGGTACCATGAGACCATGAGTTGCTCAAGTACCGCTGTGGCCAGGAACCTTTCTGAGGCAAGGCTCGCACCCTATCTTCGACACGCCGATGGCGACCTGGACAATGCCCTCGAACTCTACAAGTGGAGCACCCGCATGTCCATGTCAATGTTCGAGCTCATATCTCACCTCGAAGTCATGCTCAGGAACGCGATGGATGCTGCTTTGTCCAATGAGTTTCGAGACTACGATTGTGGCATACCCTGGTTCCTCCGAAATCCGCCCACGACGCCGACCATGTCGAATGCAGTAGATGACGTTAGAGGCCGACTACGAAAGCAAAACAAGGATACCCGTCACCAAATCGTCGCCAGCCTGAGCTTCGGGTTCTGGACAGGAATGGTCGGGACAAAGTATGAGGATCTATGGCGCACTACACTTCATAAGGCATTTCCTGGATCATCAGGAAAGAGGAAAGACGTAATGAAGGAACTTGAATCGCTCCGGAAAATTCGCAACCGCATCGCCCACCACGATTCTATGCTCAATGTCGATGTGCCTTTCGAAGTTCGCCGTATACACAGAGTCGCCGAGTTTCTCGGCGACGACGTTAGCGAATGGCTTAAAGTCAACGATCAGACAAAGGAGATATACAGTGAGCGACCTGTAACCCAGCTAGACACTGTCGTTGTTCCCGGCCACGAGGCGTGGCAGCTCTATCAGTCCACATACGCATATGTTTGCCAACCGGGCCGGGCCTTTCGTGATGTCGACAGGATTGCTTTCTACAGCAATCAGGTAGTGCAGGCGGAGGTGCCAAAGATAAGACACCGCCGAGATAATGTGCGATGGACTGAAGAAGAGGCCGATCGCCTTCGAGGGTCGCATAATAGGGACGATCGAAAGATTGCGGAGGTAATCCGAAAGAGCCGCGAGGATGGATGGGCTGTGTCTGGCGAATACCAGGTCTTTCTCCTGTCTCGAGCTGGCTCACGCGAGCATCGCACACTGCCAAATCCCATCCCAAATCAGAAAAAGGGCCCGGGCTCAGCTTTTGTGAACAAACAGCGTTATGTTTCTCTACACAACCTGGAGACAGCGAAAACCACTGCGGATATAGGTTGACTTCCACCAAGATAATCAGTAGTTACAAATGAGGGCACATTATACTGTCAGCACAGATGGGAGGATTCTCGAAGGATCATGCCAGCAGCCTTGCGTCAAAGTGTAGGCGTATTTTTATGCTGTAACGACGAACTTCAAGTATCTCGATTCGAGGCTACGTTATGACAAAGAATACTATTCCACCCTTTAATCCTGGCACTATTGAACACGTTTGCCGCCTGATTGGCGAACTCTACACCGGATCGGAGTTGACTAGTATTATTCGTTCAATACCTCTCCGCGCCGATCCTGGCGAAGGCCACACCAAGTGGCGACGGCTAAACCATGCAGTCTTAGCGAACCAGGAGGCAACGCACAACGGGAACGCACTTGTTGCCCTTATTCGAACAGCACTGGGACCTGAGCGAACTCTCAGCCGCGCAGGTGAGGCACAGAGTACGCGCGACCAAGTTAACCAAGCACTATCCCTGGCAGGACTCAAGATTCGAGATGACGGAGTAGTTATTTCCACAGTCAGAGCCCGGACCGTGAGTGAAGCCGAAGCACGTACCGAGCGTCTTCGCCAAATGCTTCTACACAGAGGCGCCCACTCCGACGTTCTCACCTATTGTCGGCCCGAACTAGTTCGAGACGACTACTATGAAGCAGTCTTCGAATCAATCAAGGGGCTTGGCAGCAAACTTCGACACTTGTCTGGTATCGACGAAGATGGATACAGGTTGGTCGATGGTGCAATGTCAGGGTCTTCCCCGCTAGTACGAATCAATTCACTACAGACAAAGTCCCAACGAAGCGAGCAGGTTGGCGTAGCAAACCTGGCTAAAGGACTATTCAGCGCCTTTCGCAACCCAGCAGCCCACGACCCCCGCATCGAATGGTCACTGTCTGAACAAGATGCCCTGGACGTGCTGGGGACTCTTTCACTGATTCACCGCCGATTAGACGAAGCTGAAACTCTTTGAAGCTTGATTAGTAGCCAGCCAGGGCCGGGAGAGTCAGCTGACTGGCTACTTCCAAGACCATTAACCAGCAAGAACGCCGTAGGTCAACTCTCTGGAAGGCCGCGGTAATGCGGTGTCACGTCCGGGGTGGCGTCACCATCGGCTCGTGGCCCAGGTCAGCCCGCAGCTGCGCCATCCGCTTGACCGTCGAGCCCGTGTACCCAGCTGGCCGACTGTGCCATCTGCGCTGAATGACGCGATTGGCCTCGACCACCTGGAGAGCCACGATCAAGGCGATCATGGGCTCCCTCCGTGGTGCCCATGTCAGGTCCGATGCTCCCGTGCAGTGGTGAGATTTCATGATGGAAAACCGCTGCTCGGTCAGCGACCGCGCGGCCTCGTAGTACAGGGTGTGCTCCCAGGAGCCGGGCACCAGCCCGGGCTGCATCATCCGCAGCTGATCGTCGCTGTAGGCCATGGTGACCTGGGATTTCGTGCAGCACTGGAACCGCGCAGCCCCCGGCGGTGGTGTTACCTCCGGCGCCGTGGCGCGCGCCGCCACCATAGACTCTGGCTTCATCGGGCACCGGACCCGGCCCTGGACCGCCGGGCAGACCAGCGCCTGCCGCACCAGTAGCGGGGTGTCAGTCTTCGCTGCCGGGCGACCCGCCGTGGTGCGCCCCACCGCCGGGCGCCCATTGGTGCCCATCAGCAGCGGCAGAAGTCGTCGAAGCAGCTGGTCGTGGTCCCGGAAACCGTCGGTTTCCAGCATCTCGGTGGTCCGACGGACCACCTGCCGGCCCTCGACGATGGGCGCCGCAGCCGGGCAGTAGAAGGCCCCGGCAACCTGGACCGGCCCCGGCGTCACGCCGGTGCGCCCATGCGTGGCGTAGACGGTGGTCCAGTGCCGGGGGTAGCGCACCACTGGTGCGATCCCGCGGTCCAGCATCTCCCGCGCAAAACTGGTTTTCGCGTTGTAGCCCATGTCCACCACCAGATACGGCCAGCGCGCCCGCGGCCCGCGACGGCCTCCGTAACCGCCCTCCACATGTGCATCGAGAGCCGCACACAGGCCCTCCACCGACCCCGAGGTTGGGGCGTGGATGGCAATGCCAGTAATTACGGGCGCAACTGACTCGACGGCCCCGGGGGGACCGACCCTCGTTACCGCCGTGACACCGATGCCGAACGCCGCTTTTCGTATGCGCGGCGGCATGCCCGCCGTTTGCGGCACGCCCCTCTCGTCACGGGCGTAGTAGGCCCCCATGTACGCCGCCCCCCGCGCCTTGTCGTCACGCGAGCCAAGTCCGGCGGAGGGGCCGGCCAGATCGATGATCGTCTCGTCGGCGACGACATCACCGTGATAGTCGTCGGGGTCGGCGTCGGCGATGGACGCGGCGACCAGTCGATTGATGATCCGGTGGAGGGCACCGCTAGCGCGCTGACTGGCCTCGCCCTGCGCCGCCGTGCGCGCCGCCAACATTTTGCGGTGCTCGCGGTTGCTGATCCTGCGGGCGGGCAGATCGGCACCGGGGTCGATGAGCGCCAGCTGCCGGTGCAGCCACGCCATAAACGCCGCGTACCCCGGGCCAGGGTCCTGGGCGGCGGGACTCTGGCCCGCCATGCCGACTAGGGCGAGCTGATCCGGGCGCAGAATGCGCAGCACCCGGTGCACCTCCGCCATCGACGGCACACGCCCCGCGTGGGTGATCCACAGCGCCACGGTGAGCACCGCGTCGAGGGTGTAGCGGCACTGTGGGGGCCGGCCACCGGGTCCGCGTGCCTGACGGCGGGCCGCATCCAGGATGGGCCCGATGTCGGCGCAGCGGATCAGTGCCGCACACTCGGCAAAAGCATCGTCAGTGGGGTGGTAGGCGGCATCACGGCTGGAGATCATCGCGGGCCCTCCGCCATCAGGCGTGCAGCCAGGTCGTCGATGTCGACGGCTGGCAGGTGCTCTGCCAGGTCCCCCATGGCACGGACACCAGTAGTGCCGGTAATCGCCAGGAATCCGGTCATCGTCATGTGCGGGTGAGTAGCCAGGTCCAGCAACCAGGCGTGCCGCAGAGCGGGGACATCGATGGTAGGAAGACCACGCTGCGACAACATTCCATTAACGCGGTTCACCGCGTTGCGGTCGGACGCCCCGGGCAGCATCCGGCCCTCGCCGACGCGCTCGGCCCGCCCCAGCAGGCGGGCGCTACGCACCGTGCACAGCACGGGCGTGCGCCTGATGACCTGCCCCCGGTGGGGCACAGCGACGACAGCCACACGGCCCGCCGGAGTGTCCACCCCCTGCACATGGCCGCCGCACAGGGCCTTGACCTGCGGCGATGTCAGGCCCGCGCCGGTGACCATGTCAAGGATCGTCACGGCCTGCTTCCGGTGGGGCTCGGGAAGGTGGGTGGTCGCGGCGTAGAGCTCCGCGACGGCTGTGGTCGTAGCCGGTGCCACCGGGCGGGGGCGCGGGGCCAGCGGCGCCTGCACCGCTGGATACTCTCTCGGATACAGGACCCGGCCGGCGGCGTAGAGGTCGGTGCGGTAGGTACGCCGTGACCACATGCTCCCCGGGCATTGCCCACCGAGCCATGCATCGACCTTCTCCCTGGTCAGCGCTCGTTCCTCGTCGACGACGCCATACAGCACGGCCTCGTCATACAGGCATGCGGCGAGGTGGCGCACCGCGGTTTCGTCCCCACGCTCAGTACGTGGCGGGGTATGGGCCCACACCAGCGCCGCAGCCTCAATGGCGGCGTCACGCAATGGCCCCGCTGGGCGGTTGATGCCAAAGGCGCGCAGGCGCTGCCATCGGTCGACGTCGGGGACGGTGCATGGCCCCAGCCGCCGGCGCACCGCCGGCGCGGCGTCATGGACGGCCCCGACGGTCTCGGTCACGAGGTCAGGAGTGGCGGCGCTCATGGCGCGGTGGCGGCCCATCACGACCACCGGGCCTTGGGCTCGATGGAAAAGCGGTTGCAATCGGTGTTTGGGCATGTCAAAGTAGACACGTCTCCTCCTTGAAGACTGTTGCAGGTTTTAGGAGCGATTGCCGACGAGGCCCTTGCCGGGGCTACCTCGGCCGGAGCGGTACCGATTGGCGTCGGTGCCGCTTCTTTTTTGTCTGTGCGCTGCTACGCCGGGGCATCACCGTCCGGCGTGAAGCCGTAGGCGCCGATGTCGGTGGCGTCGAGGATGTCGGTGAGCACCCGCGTGATCGAACAGCCGCGGCTGCGTGCGGCCAGCGTCAGATCGCGGACCATCGGTGCGGGCAGGCGCACCATCAGCCGCAAGCGCTGACTCTCGTCGACGAAGCGCGAGGCGCTGGGCCCGAATCCGCTCGGGGGAATCTCAATCACAAAAACCACCTCCCAAAAGGGCACGGTCAACAACAAAGCCCTAATGAGAGGGCTGTGAGCTGGTAAGACTCGTGCCGGGAGGTGGTCACCTGGTGCGTGGCTAGCCCCCGTGGGGGCCGCTTCCGACGTTTTCATTTTAGCGGTCTCCAGCCCGCTTCACAAGAGCAAGTCACCGCCCTGTGATTCACTGCGGGGCACCGCCTCACAAGCGGCTGACGAGTAACCGAGACCCCGAGATGGGAGAACCATGAACAACGCCGATGCCCAACTGATCAACGGGATGCCGTGCGATGAAGAGTTGCTGGAAGACCTCGGGCGGGTGCAGTGGGCCACCGCACGACTGCACTTCACGATGCGCGACACCCTCAATCTCCTCCACGGAGAACCGTCCGATGCTCCCTTCGACGAAACCCTGGGAGGAGTCAAGAAGACGCTCCGGAAACTGGCCGCCTCCGCCGGTGCCGCGAGGATCGTCGAGTGGGCTGACGGTATCGGTGGGGAAGCAATCGACGTCCGCAACGCCGTGGCCCACGCAGTGACCATTACCGCCGAAGACGGTCGGCAGGCTCTGATAACCACAAGGAAACACGGTGGAAGCCGTCTCGACCGGGACGCACTACGTGAGACGACAGCCCTTCTGATTCAGGCTGCACGTGACCTGACGACCGCCCGAGACGCCGAGCAGCCCACTAAGTCGCAGGCTCCCAAGGGTGACAGCTAGCACTTTTGTCCTTCACTCCCTGATGCCCCGGTTACAGCCTTAACGTGATTCAGGTGGCCCAAGTCCGT
>DGYFI06202__coassemble_1926_pt1 | contig 8630 bp, 7 predicted proteins | sample DGYFI06202__metabat2_high_PE_027 | metagenome-assembled genome bin DGYFI06202
CCCGCCACTACCAGGAGACCGACGGTTCGACGTCGGCCGGCCGCATCAAGGAGACGGCGGAGGACTACCGCTACTTCAACGACCCGGACCTGCCGCCGGTGATCGCGCCGCGCGAGTGGGTCGAGGAGATCCGCGCCACGCTGCCGGAGCTTCCTTGGATCCGCCGCGCCCGCATCCAGAAGGAGTGGGGCCTGAAGGACGAGGAGATGCGCGACCTGGTCAACGCCGGCGCGCTGGATCTCATCGTCGACACCGTCGAGGCCGGCACCACCCCGGACGAGGCCCGCGCCTGGTGGGTCGCGTACCTGTCCCAGCAGGCCAACGCCCGCGGCGTGGAGCTGTCCGCCCTGGAGATCACTCCGGTGCAGGTCGCCCGCGTCGTGGACCTGATCAAGGAGGGCAAGCTGACCAACAAGCTGGCCCGCAAGGCCGTCGATGGCGTCCTCGAGGGCGAGGGCGACGTCGACGAGGTGGTCAAGGCCCGCGGCCTGGAGGTCGTGCGCGACGACGGTGCCATCGAGGCCGCCGTCGACGAGGCGCTGGCCGCCAACCCCGACATCGTGGAGAAGTACAAGGCCGGCAACAAGAAGGTCGTCGGCGCCATCGTGGGTCAGGTCATGAAGGCCACCCGCGGCAAGGCCGACCCGGCACAGGTCAATCAGCTGATCGCCAAGAAGCTCGGCTAGTTTGCTTGACGACGCCGACGGCCCGGAATCCACCCAGGATCCCGGGCCGTCGGCTTTTCCGCTTGACGGATCATACGGGCATGGGCTGTAACGGGTGTGTTGGGCCTATGAAGGCAGGCTGAACGACCATGTGGGTCTCGGCGGGCTCCGTCGTCAAGCATTCGGGGGTGCCTTCGCAGACCACGTGACCTCCTCGAACCCCTGCGGCGGGGGTGTGGCGGGAATTATTTCCGGTGCCAACGCAATTTCGGGCTAGCCTTCGGGGACCAGGAAATTCGGCGTGATCGGCGGCGGATGTTGAGGGCCGGAGATCACATGAAGGCAAGGAGAGCATCATGAAGATCAAGAAGATGGCGGCGTGGACCGGCGCGGCGGTCCTCGCCACCGGCGCCGCGGCGATGGGGGCTCCGATGGCCTCGGCCGCAGTCGACGTCGTGGCCCAGGCCGACGCAGCGACCAGCGAGGCCCCGGCCCCCACGGAGACCACGGCGCCGAGCGAGACGACGGCGCCGACCGAGACCAGCAAGCCGACCGAGACCAGCAAGCCCAGCGAGACCAGCAAGCCGACCGAGACGTCCAAGCCCAGCGAGTCGACCAAGCCGACCAAGACATCGGAGAAGACCCCGGCGTCGAAGGCGCGCCCGGTCGAGCCGAAGGAGAAGCCCAAGAAGGGTGACCGTGGCGTCCCGGCCCGCACCGGCGACAACGATGCCGCATGGGCGGCCGCGGGCGGGGTCGTGCTGATCTCCGTCGCAGGTGGCGTATACGCGTTGCGTCGTCGCGCGTCGCAGTAATCGGTGCGTGGCGCCGGGGCATGAAGGAGGTGCGGGATGGCGGCGGGGTCGGTGGATGACGTCGTGAAGCGGGAGCGAAGGTGGCGGCCGATGGACGTCATCGTCGTGTTGGCCGTCCTCGCCTCCTTCGCCGTCGGCGCCCATGTCCTCGGCTTCGGGCCGTTCGCGAATACCGGCCCGTCGGTCGAACGCGCCGATGCGGCGATCGAGCTGACCGACTCGGCCGTGGAGGTCGAGCCGTCCAGGCCCGTCGAGTTCGCCATTCCGGCGCTGGGCCTGCGTGCCGGCATCGACGCCGAGCCATGTCGGCTGACCGACGGTGCGCTGGATCCGGTCAACATGGACACCGCCTGTTACTACGTCGCCGATGACCGCCCCTATTCGTTGCCCGGCAGTGACGCCCCCGACGTGTCGGTGCTCGCCGGCCACGCGGCGTCGGGGCGGGCCGCCGTCTTCGACGACCTGTACGACGCCGCCGCCGACACGTTCACGCCGGAGAAGGGCGACGAGCTGCTCGTCCGCACCGAGGCCGGAGGCGACGAGTGGCTGGTGTACGAGGCCGTCGATTTCCACTCGATGGACAAGGCGTCCCTCGGCGGCGACGAGGACGTCTGGGGCACCGGCCCCGTTCCGGGCCGGATGCTGACCATCAGCTGCATCCAACCCCGCAACCCTTTTTCCGCCGCAACCCACAACGTCATCGTCGGCTGGGAGTACGCGGGCGTCTCCGACGGGCCCGCCGCAACCGCCGCCTGAAGGAGAGTCGATCATGTTCACGTTCTCGCCCCGGTCCTCGAAGGGCAGATCCATCGTGGTCGCGGCGCTTGCCACGGCGGCGTTGTTCGTGGGCGCGTGCGGAGCCGGCGACGATGCCGGAGATGCGGCGTCACCCGCCCCGGCCGGGTCCGCGGCATCGGAGCCGCGGGCGCCGGAGTCGGGGCATGAGCCGATCGCCGCGTCGATGCCGACCGAGATTTCGTTGCCGGGTTTGGGGATCGTCGAGCCGGTGGTGCAGGAGCTCTGCCCGATGACGGACCGCGGCCTGGATCCCCTGCACATGATGGACGTGTGCTTCTACACCGCCGACGACAAGCCGTACGTGTTGCCGTCGACGGATCAGGAGGACGTCGCCGTGATGGCCGGGCATGCGGGGGCGCGGGTGCCGGGGGTGTTCGACGACGTCTTCGACTCCGTGGCCGGCGAATTCGCCGTGAAGCCCGGTGACGAATTGCGCGTGCGCACAGTCGAGTCGGGCGACACGTGGCTGGTCTACGAGGCCACGGATTTCCATTCGCCGACGAAGGAGGAGTTGGCGGTCGACGATGAGGTGTGGGGCGAGGAGCCGACGCCCGGCCGCCTGCTGTTGCTGACGTGCCTGCAGCCCGCCGATTTCGACCAGCCGGCGTTGCACAATGCTGTGGTCGGTTATCAGTTCGTCGGCGTCGCCGACGATGACGGGGTGCGGGCGTAGGAGATCAGTCTTCGGCGGGCCGGTTCTCCTTCTTCCACGCGCGGAACCCTTCTTCGGTACGGCCGACCCGCCAGTACCCGGAGATCGAGGCGCCGCGGACGGGGATGCCGGCGTCCTTGAGCATGGGGCGGATGCGCTTCATCACGGCATTGGCTTCGCCGTGCACGAAGACCTGCAGCGTTTCCGGGTCAAAGTCGGCGCGGGAAGTGAGCTTGCCGACGATCGCCGTGGTCATCTCCACCAGCGCATCGCCGGGTGCGGCGTCGGGGCCCGAGGCTGGGGTCACGTGCGTGATCGATGCGCCGGGATGGTTGGCGATCAGGTCGACGTCGGCGTAGTCGGGTGCTTCGACGATGACGTCCGCGATGGCTTCGGCGGGCAGCGCGGAGACCGCGGCGGCGATCGCGGGGATGGCGGTGGCGTCGCCGCAGATCAAGTGGCGTGCCACGGTCGGGTCGGGCGAGTATGCCCCGCCCGGCCCGCGTGCTTCGAGGACGTCGCCGGGACGGACCGCCAACGCCCACGTGCACGCGATGCCGGAGTTCGGCGCGGAATCGCCGGCGGTTTCCGTGGTGCCGCCATGGAGCGCGAAGTCGATGGCCAGCGTCGAAGCTTCGGCGTCGATGGAGTGCACGGTGTAGGTGCGCAGCGTCTGTGCTTGTGCCTGTGCCTGTGCCTGTGCCTGGCTCTGTGAATGGCCGACTGATTGCTCGAACACCAGCTTCACGTAGGCATCCGTGTGCGGCGATTCCGCGAAGGGCGTGATGTCGGAGACGTGGAATTTCACGCGCTGGATGGTCGGCGAAACGCGTTCCGCCGCGACGACGGTGAGGGTGGAAGTGATGCGAGCCATAAAGGAACCTTCATCAATCTTGTTTCGGCGATTGCGGACGAGGCATGTCGTAAGGGGGGGAGGGGGCAGCTCCGGGATGGGGTCAGAACGGGGCCGGGCCCAGAACGTGGATGTCTAGAACGGGATCGTCGGGTCGGGCCCGAGGGGCCTCGGCGGTTCCGGCGTTTCCTTGGGATCGGCGTCGATCGTGGCACGTCGCCGTGGGGGCCGGCAGACGATTCGCGGAGGAGTCGTCACCTGCGGCCCCGGCTGTGAGACCGGTTCGTCTGGCCAGTCATCACCGGTCAGGTCGGGGTTGCGTTGCATCGGGGAGTTGGCCCAGTCGTCATCGGTGCTGACACTCGCCCAGCCACGCGGATCCAGGTCAGCTCCTCGCCGCTGCCCGGGATCCGCATCCGCTTTCCAGTTCATGGTCCTCGACGGCCGGCCTGCTGGGGTCGACGTCGGTTTCGGCTCCGGGGCCCATGTCGGATCTTCGGTGCTCGGCCATCCATCGTCAGCTGCGTCGGCCAGTGCCCGGGCCTCGGCGGCGATGTCGGGGTCGGTGGAGTTGAGCGGTCCGGCCGTGAAGTGCTCGAGTTCCTGCTCGAACGTCGCAGTGCGCCGGGCGTGGTTGCGGATCGCGGCGTCGATGTCGGCCTTTTCCATGGCCGCGGCGGCGTCCGCTTCGGCGCGGAGCCTGCGGGCGTTGGCGCCGCGGATCGTGGCGGTAAGGCGGGTCGCCCGCTGGTCGAAGGTTTGGCGGTTGATGTGGGCGATGGGGCCATGGGGCACCGTCGTGGCGATGGTCGTGCCCTTGTGGTCGGTCCAGGTCACGGAGCCGTCTTCGTGCATGACCGCTCGCCAGTGCCGGCTGGTTTTCAGATTGTGGTGGTGCTGGCACAGGCACTGCAGGTTCCATGTGGCGGTGACGCCGAGATTGGTGGCGCCGCCGCCGGCGATGAAGCCGGCATCCTTCGTGCACGTTCCCGGCGCACCCTTGGGGCCCTTGTCGGCCACCCACTCGATGACGTGGTCGAACTGGCACTTGTGGGCGGGCACGTTGCACCCGGGGAACCGGCAGCCGCCATCGCGGCCCCGCACCCGGGCCTTCTGCGCATCCGTGGGCACGTAACCGTCGGTCCGCGAGTCGGCGGAGAGGCGCGCTCGATCGGCTCTTTCCAGCCATTGCCTGGTCAGGTACTTCGGCAGCCATCCGGCGCCGTCGAGCCAAAGTTGCAGGTCGTCTTCGTCGGCGTCGGCATCGGCGTACACGTTGAGCGTGACCCCGGCGCCCGCGAAATCGCCGCGGCACATGTGCATCAGGGCGTCACCCAGGGAGCAGTCTTGGCCGGCGCTGATCTTGGCGTCGCGGATGGCGCGGACGGCCGCGTCGAATTCCGCGAGGCGGTCCTTGCGCAAGATGACGTGGAGTTCGCCATGGTCGCCGGGATACCCGTTGTCGACGGAGTAGGACTCGGAGCGGATGGAAGCGGATTCTTCGTCATCATCCGGGGGAGTGGAGATCGGCTCGACCGACTCGACGATGCGCCGCAGTTCGCGGGCCCACACGCGGATGCCGGGCAACGCCTGGTAGTCGCGGCGGGGGCGGAGATACCCGAGGAAGTGCGTTTCGATGGCCGCGATGTGCTCGTCGGACACCGCAATGACGGCGGCGGCCATCTTCTTCAGATGCCACAACGGCAGGGCACCGGATCGGCAGAATTCGTGGATGCGCGGCATGCGGCGCAGCATGATCCCGATGTCGCAGTAGTCGATGGCGGCCGCTTTCCCGGAGCCGATTCTGGTGGCCACGGCCGCGGCATGGGAATCGACGTCGTCGTCGCCGTGTGGCGCGCAGGCGACGGCCATGGCGAGTTCATCGAGATTGCGGGCGCGTGCGCGTCGGGTCAGTTCGTCGTCGGCACGCTCGGTGACCCACCGTTTGCGTGGTGGGTCGTGATTGGTTGCGGCGTTGGTGTCGTGCGCGTCATGGTCGGCAGCCATGTCGTGTCCCCCGGGTGATGCGATGCGATCGTCGATGCTTCCGTAACCGTGAATTCGGGCCTGTGATCCCCGCCCTGCTTCACTTCATATGATACAGGTGTTCGATCCCGTCTATTCGAAACTAGGGCAACGATTCGGGAACTTTCCGCACCATGAACCCCAAAAGGACCACTCTTGGTCGCGCATCTCAACCCGTACATGATGGCGAATCCATGGCCATGGGTGAGGTCGGTGGCGTCGTCAAGCAAAAGGGCCATGGCGCATCCCGCCCCACACCCTCTAATCCGGCGAACCGCCCTCCGCGCCGCCGGAGGGGATGCGGAAGACGCGCTCGTCGGACGCGCCGGCCTCGCGGCCATCCGCCTTGTTCACCGTTGCGCCCCACACCTCGACACCGCCATCGGCGAGCACTGGAGCGACCCAGCCGACGTGGCCGAATTCGCCCTCGAGCATGGTCTCCGGCGACCCCGTCACCGTCCACGCGCCGAACGGCCCGGGCTCCGGCGGCGCAACGGGAAGAGACACCACGCGCTGCGCCGCCGGCACCGCCACGACCACCTCCTCGCCGACGACGGCGCACCCGCCCAGCGAATCATCGAGGTCGACGCCGCCGACGGGCTCGATCAAGCCTCCGGACCACTGGGCGAGCAGCGGAGTGCCGTCGAGGCGGACCGTCATCAGGGGAGGGGCGCCGACCGGGGTGTGGCAGACCGAAATCACCTCGATCGTGGGATCGCCGGCGAGCAAGGTGTTCACCTCGCCCGCGCCGTCGACGTACAACGCCAGATTCCCGGGGTCCGAGTGCCGCGGCAACTCCCGCACATCGGTGCCGCCGCCGGGGAGGAGGGTCAAGCGGGCGACGGAACCGTCGTCGCGGAGCATGAACAGCTGGCCATCCTCGGCGACGGTCGGGCCCGCGGTGATCTGACGGACCCGCGACCCGGCGTCGGCGATCTCCACCGGGGCCGCGCCGGCGACGACCAGCTGCACCCGCCCCTCGGCCGTGGCCACGACCGCGCGGCCCGGACCCGGCGACGCCATGGCGGTCGTTTCCGGCAAACATGCCGCGAGGACCACGTCATCGATCGCGCACGGGTCCGACGATTCCCGAGGCTCACGCTGCACGCCCGGGGTCGGCATCGCTTCGCGCATCCCCGAATCCGGCATGGGGACGCCGGTCGGCTCGGAGGTCACCTCGGCGAACGTCCCGGCGAGCTCCGGGGAATCGTCCATGCACGCGGCCAGCCCCAGCGCCAGCGATGCAGCCAGCGCCGCGCCCGCGCCCGCGCGGCCGATCCGATCGATTCCCATGCCCGCCAGAATAGGAAAAACGCACGGGCCCCGGCACGTCAGCCGCCGCAAACGGTGTCCAACGCTTACCCTGGGCGATGTGAGCGACAACACCAAGAACCCGAATCCCCGCAACCTGGGCGACTACGAGGAGGGGCTTGACGACGACTTCGACGTCCCGACCTACCGTCGAATCGCCGACGACGGCCCCGCTGCCGATGTCGCCCCCACCGGCAACGCCGTTCCGGCGTCCAAGGCCGACATCGCAGACGGCCCCGCGCCCGAATCCGACGCGGCCACCGAGATCATCGAGCTCGACGGCACCGGCGCCGGCCCCATGGCGGGCTCCGCCGACTGTGCCGACGAGACCGTGGCCGCCGCCGTGTCGGAGCCCACGGCCACGGCCACCTCGGACACCGGGGCCCCGGCCGAGGAAACCCAGGTGATCCCGCGCCGCGACATCTACGCCGCGGCCGGGCGCACCGCACCGCAGCGCATCGAGCCGTTGGCCAAGACCGACGAGTACCGCGAGGCGGACGCGGACTTCGCCGCCGACGCCGATCAGCCGACGCAGGTCTCGCCGGCCGCCACGGGCTACGACGACCTCGACGGCGACCGTGACCGCGACGCCGCGAACACCGCCACCACCGATCCGGGCACTCTCGGGGCGGTCGGTGGCGCCGGCCTCGGCGTGGGCGCGGCGGGAGCGGCGGTCGCCGCTTCCCGCGATGATCGCGACGACTACGACCGAGACCGCGACTACGACGCTCCCGTCGTCGGCACGGCCACCGCAGACGATCCCGACGACCCGGACTTCCGCGAGGACCACCGCGACCACGACCGCGACCTCGACCCGCGCCGCGGCACCCTCGACTTCGGTCTGCTGCTGCTGCGCCTCGGCGTCGGCGGCATGCTGCTGATGCTCGGACTGGCCACGTTCTTCCAGTTCGGCGGGGCCCCGGGCCTCGGCGCACTGGAGGCGACGTTCGCCGACAACGGCTACCAGTTCGCGGGCGTCATCGCCGTGGCCATCCCGACCATCCAGGTCATTGCGGGCGGTCTGCTGGTGCTCGGCTTGGCGACGCCGCTGGGCGCCGCGCTCGCCCTGGCGATTTCCGCGTTCCTCACCATGTTCGAGGTCGCCGTCGGCGATTCCGGCTGGAACGTCCTGGCCGAAGGTGCCGAGCCGGTGCGCCTGCACCTGGCGCTGACCGCGGCGTCGCTGGCGCTGCAGTTCACCGGCCCGGGCCGCTACGGCATCGACTTCAGCCGCGGCTGGGCGCGCCGCCCGCTGGCGAGCTCCTGGATCTTCTGCATCCTGGCCATCGCCGCCGCGATCGGCCTGTGGTACCTCACCGCCGGTCAGCTGCCGTTCGTCGACACGACGACCGGCGCCACCGCCTGATCCGGCGCCGCCCCGACAGGGCCCTTCCCGCTTGACGACGAGCTCGCGGGGAGGGCCCTTCGCCGTGCCCTCCCGCACAAAGGGGGCATGGAGCCCAACGAGTTCAACGACCGCGACGGCCGCAGGCGCGAGCAGGCCGCGGCGG
>DGYFI06202__coassemble_2171_pt1 | contig 7974 bp, 5 predicted proteins | sample DGYFI06202__metabat2_high_PE_027 | metagenome-assembled genome bin DGYFI06202
CAGCGGCGACTCGACGCCCGGGTACAGCTTCGACGGGCGCAGGTTGACGTGGTGGTCCAGCGCGAACCGCATCTTCAGCAGCAGGCCGCGCTCGAGGATCCCCGGCGGCACCTTCCGCGGATCGCCGATGGCGCCGAGCAGGATGGCGTCGTGCTCCCGGAGGCTGTCGAGGTCGGCGTCGGTGAGCAGCTCACCATTGCGCTCGTAGCGGCGGGCGCCGAGATCGTACTCGGTGGTCTCGAAGTCGCCGATGGTCGCGCGGAGGACCTTGAGGGCCTCTGCGGTGACCTCGGTGCCGATGCCGTCACCGTCGATGACGGCGATCTTCAGCGTGCCGGTGGTGCCGGTGGTGTCGCTCATTGTCGCGGGGATCCCTTCTCACTATATGGACGCGACAATCCTACCAAATGAGATTGGCGAAGCGCCCGCGACGCGCACAGGCCGGACCATGCCTCCCGCCCTCCCCCGTTGCGATGCCCCCGTGACTGCACTTCTGCGGACGTGCCGTGGCCCCGCTAGTTTGCGGGCCATGGGGGAAACGACGACGGCACGGCCGTCCCTGAAAATGATCATCCGCACGCTCAAATGGTCCGGCATCACGGTGGAGGGGATCACCGACGACGGCGCCGGTGCCCGCCTGGAACTGGGTGACGGCACCATCTTCAACACGCACATTCTCGAGCACATGCTCGGCAACGCCCCGCGCACGAAGTGGCGGCGCATCATCGAGGACTTCATCAGGCCCGCGGTGGAGGGTCCGCCGGACGTGCCTGGGATCGGCGAGGTCGAGCTGATGAAGAACACCTACTCCCGCCTGTTGTGGGAGTTGCCCGCCGAGTTCGGGCCCGGCGCCTACACCTACGCCCGGAAGTTCGGCCCGTTCCACGAAGTCCTGCAGATGAAGATGGGCCAGCACCTGGCGTATCTGTCGGATCTTCAGGTGGAGGGCCGGGACCTCGATTTGCTTTACGACGCCGCCCGCAAGAACACCGAAAAACTGCACTGCGATATCGACCTCATGGCCCACCCGGAGACCGGCGCGATGTTGTGGTCCTTCAAGGGCGAGTCGAACCTGGTGGCGTCGAAGCTGCCGTTCGTGCCGGCGGCGATCCGCCGCGGCACCGCCGGCGTGAGCCGCGCCGGTGAGGCCGATGCCATCGGCCACGGCATGCTCTTCGCCATACCCAACCGCCACGAAATTCTGGCAACCGGGCTCAGCGCACCCTGCGACCTGGACAGCATCGAGTTGTTGATGAAGTTCTCCGCCGACTCCGCCGACTCGACCGGCATGCCCGGCACGTGGTTCATGCATTGGGACGACGGCACCATGGAGATCGAGGCCGTGTCGTACGGGAAACACCCCATCACCGGCGAGATGCGCCTGTCCGACGGAGCGTTCCGAGACGCCATCCTCGAACTCGCGGACGAGCTCTCGGCCGACATGGACGGGTGGGATGATTTGGACGACTGGGACGACCCGGAGGACACCGGTCGCTGACCGCCGCACCACGGCGAAACCCCGCCCCCGACCACGAAGGTCGGGGACGGGGCGTCGTCTAGCGGAAAAGCGGTGGCCTTATCCCGCGTGCAGCTCGATGCTGCCGCCGGGAATCGAATCGAGCAGCCGGCGGGTGTACTCCTCCGAGGGGTTCTCGAAGAGCTCGTCGGTGCGGCCGGTTTCGACGATGCGGCCCTTCTCCATCACCAGCACCTGATCGGCGATCTGCTTGACCACCGCCAGGTCATGGGTGATGAACAGGTACGACAACCCCAGCTCGGCCTGCAGCGAATTGAGCAGGTCGAGGATCTGGGACTGCACCAGCACGTCGAGGGCGCTGACCGCCTCGTCGCACACCACCATCTCCGGATTCAGGGCCAGGGCGCGGGCGATGGCCACGCGCTGGCGCTGACCGCCCGACAGCTCCCCGGGATAGCGGTGCGCCATCGGCCGGGGAATGGACACGCGGTCGAGCAGCTCGTTGACCCGGGCCTGACGGGACTTCTCGTCGCCGATGCCGTGGATGCGCAGAGGCTCCGCGATGGTGTTGTACACCGAATACATCGGATCGAGGGACCCGTACGGGTTCTGGAAAATCGGCTGGACGCGGCGGCGGAAATCCAGCTCCCCGCCCTCGCCACCGCGCTTGCGGCACCGATCGGCGACGTCGACGCCATCGAACGACGCCGTGCCCGACGTCGGCTCCAACAATCCCAGAACCATCTGGGCGACCGTCGACTTGCCCGAACCGGACTCGCCGACGATGGCCGTGGTGGTGCCGCGCGGCATGGAAAACGTGACGTCGTCGACCGCGGTGAAGGAATCCTTCTTCCACGGCTTGGCGCCGGGGACCTCGAACACCTTGGTCAGATTGCGGACCTCGAGGATCGGCACGTCGCCGCCGGCGGTGACGCCCGGCGCATCGGCCTGCTCCATCGCCTCCTCGCGGACCTCGGCCCGGCGATCGAGGACGTCGTCGCGGCGGGCGCGCAGCGACGGGGCCGCCGCGACCAGGCGCTTGGTGTACTCGTGCCGGGGATCCTGGAGGATCTCCAGCGCCGGGCCCCACTCGACGACGTGGCCCTGGCTCATCACGATGATCCGCGACGCCCGCTCGGCGGCGAGCCCCAGATCGTGCGTGATCAGCAGCACCGACGTGCCGAGTTCGCGGGTCAGGCCATCGAGGTGATCGAGGATCTGCCGCTGCACCGTCACGTCGAGCGCCGACGTCGGCTCATCGGCGATGAGCAGCTTCGGCCGTGCCGACAGCCCGATCGCGATGAGCGCGCGCTGGCGCATGCCGCCGGAATACTCGTGCGGGAACTGGTCGATGCGCCGCTTGGCGTCCGGCAGCCCCGCCTCCTCCAGCAGCTCGATGGCGCGGGCATGGGCCTTCGACCCGGAGGCGATGCCGTTGGCGCGCAGCGACTCCTTGATCTGGTGGCCGACCTTCCACACCGGGTTGAGGTTCGACATCGGGTCCTGCGGGACCAGGCCGATCTCCGCGCCGCGCAGGGCCGTCATCCGCCGATTGGACGCATGGGTGATGTCCTCGCCGTCGAAGGTGATCGTGCCGCCGGTGACGTGGCCGCCGCCGGGCAGCAGCCCGATGATCGAATGCGCCAGCGTCGACTTGCCCGAACCGGACTCGCCGACGATGGCGACGGTCTCGCCCGGGAAGATGTCCAGGTCGACTCCGAACACCGTCGGGGCGGGGTTCTTTTTGCCGCCGAAGGCGATGTCGACGCCCCGCATGGACAGCAGGGGCACCTCGGCACCGGCGCGGGCGGAAGCCTCGCGGGCGGGGTTGTCGTGCGCGGGAGTGTCCGTCACTTCTTCCTCTCCTTCGGGTCGAGCGCGTCCTTGACCACGTCGCCGAGCAAAATGAAGCCCAACACGGTCAGGGCCAGCGCACCGGCCGGGTAGAACAGCGTCGTCGGCGACTGGCGCAGGGTGTTCTGGGCGACGGAGATGTCGTTGCCCCAGCTCACCTCGGTCGGCGGCAGGCCGATGCCCAGGTACGACAGCGTCGCCTCGGCGACGATGTAGATGCCCAGCGACGTCGTCGCCATGACGATGATCGGCGCCAGGCAGTTGGGCAGCACGTGCCGCAGCAGGATGCGCCCGCTGGACAGGCCCAGCGCACGGGATGCGGTGACGTACTCGTTGTTCTTCACGGCGAGCACGGACGAACGCACCACGCGCGCCATCGACGGCCAGCCGAACAGGGCCAGCACCAACGTCACCGTCAACACGTCCCGGCTGGGGAACACCTGCATCAGGACGATGCCGGCGAGCAGCAGCGGGATGGCGAAGAAGATGTCGGTGATGCGCGACAGGAACGAATCGAGGAAACCGCCGATCCACCCCGCCGTCGCGCCGATGAGGATGCCCAGCAGGGTCACCAGCAGCGTCACGCACACGCCGACGATCACCGACGGCCGGGCGCCGTAGATGACGCGGGAGTAGACGTCGTAGCCCTGCTGCGTGAAACCGAAGGGATGGCCGTCGGTCGGCTCCCCCAGCGAGTTGCGCAGGTCCGCCGCGCGCGGGTCCACGGACGTGAACAGCCCGGGGAACAGCGCGACGACGGCGACCAGGGCGATGATGGCCACGGACACCCAGAACAGGGGCCGCCGGCGCATGCGCCGCCACGCCTCCCCCCACATGCCCAGGGGCACGGTGTCGGGGAGCTTCTGGTCGCGGGTGAGCACGTCCTCGGTGGACACGGGTGCGTGGCCACGCTGGAGGCGGACGCCGTCGAGGGTGGACGCCGTGACGGCGCCGACGTCGGGCAACCCGGCGTCGCCGGATCCCCCGGCCGCCCCGGCTGCGCCGGAAAGGTTCTTGGGGTCAGGCATATCGGATCCTCGGGTCGAGTGCTGCGTACAGAAGGTCGATGAGCAGGTTGGCCACCATGTAGATGATCACCAGCACGGTGACCACGCTGACCACCGTCGGCGTTTCGCCGATGGTCACGGACCGGAAGATCAGGCCGCCGACGCCGGGGATGTTGAAGATGCCCTCGGTGACGATGGCCCCGCCCATCAGCGCCGCCAGGTCCGCGCCGATGAAGGTCACGACGGGGATCAGCGAATTGCGCAGGACGTGCGAGCCGACGACCTCGCGCCTCGACATGCCGCGGGCATAGGCCGTGCGGACGAAGTCCGACCCCACCGCCTCCGCGACCGACGATCGGGTAAGCCGCAGCACGTAGGCGAAGGACACCAACCCCAGCACCGTCGCCGGCATTATCAAGTCGATGAAGTCGGCGTTGCCGCCCACCGTCGGCGGCACCACCGCCAACTTGATGCCGAAGATGAACTGGGCGACGAAGCCGATGACGAAGATCGGCACGGCGATGATGAACAGCGACACCACCAGCACGGTGGAGTCGAACCAGCCGCCCTTGCGCAGGCCCGCGACGACGCCGAAGCCGATGCCGAAGATCGTCTCGATCACCAGCGCCATCAGCGCCAGCTTGATCGTCACGGGGAAGGCGTCGGCGAGGACGTCGGTGACGGGCCGGCCGGAGAACGTCTGGCCGAAATCGAACTGGAAGATGCCGCCGACGTACATGAGGTACTGCACGAGGAACGGCTTATCCAGGTTGTAGCGCTCGCGGAGCTCCGCCTCGACCGCAGGCGTCAGGGGCTTGTCGCCCGCCAACGCCTGGATCGGGTCGCCCGGGGTCAGGAACACCATCGCGTAGATCAGGAAGGTGGCCCCGAAAAACACCGGGATCATTTGGAGCAGCCGCTTGCCGATGTACCACGGCACTCGGATCAGCCCTTCTTCATGGGCGCGTAATCGAACGTGCCGTTCCACATCATGTCGACGCCGGAGACTTCGGGGTTCCACGCGTAGGAGGACATGGGCACCCACATCGGGATAGCGGGCAGCTCGTCGACCATGATTTCCTGGGCCTGCTTGTACAGGTCATTGGCCTTGGCGGTGTCGGTTTCGGCGGCGGCCTCCTCGAGGAGACGGTCGACCTCGGGGTTGGCGTACTTGCCGTCGTTGGACGATCCGTCGGACTTGTACTGCGGCTCGAGGAAGTTGGAGATCGACGGGTAGTCGGCCTGCCAGCCGGAGCGGAACGCGGAGTTCACGGACTCGCTGGTGACGTCGTCACGCAGGCCTTTGAACAGCGGGTACGCCTTTCCGGTGGCCTCGATGCCGAGGGTGTCGGAGATGCCGTTGGTGATGGCCTCGACCCACGGCTGGTGGTCGCCGTCGGCGTTGTAGGCGATCTCGAACTTGCCGGAGAACGGCCGGATCTCGTCGGCCTGCGCCCACAGTTCCTTGGCGCGCTCGGGGTCGTAGCCGATGGTCTCGGAGGAGTCCGGGGACTCGATGCCCGGCAGGGTGGGCACGGCGAAGTCGACGGCCGGCTCGGCGGCGCCGGCGAAGATGGTGTCGACGATCAGCTGGCGGTCGAAGGCCAGGGAGATCGCCTGACGACGGAGCTTGCCTTCCTCGTCTTCACCGAAGTGCTCGAGGTACTGAGGGATGACGAAGGTCTGGGAGCGCATCGCGGCCAGTTCACCGTTGGAATCCGGGAAGTCGTTCTTGTAGTTCGACAGAGCCGCGGTGGGGATGGTGTTCAGCACGTCGAGTCGACCCGACTGCAGGTCGGCGTAGGCGGTGTCGAGGTTCTGGTAGAACACGAAGTTCACGCCGCCGTTGGCGGGCGCCTCACCGGCGTAGTCCTCGTTGACCACGGTGTTCAGGCCGACGTTGTGCTGCCACGCGTCATCGGAGGCCAGCTTGTACGGGCCGTTGCCGATCGGCGCCTGGCCGTAGGCCTCGACGTCGTCGAAGGCGACCTTGGGCCACGGGAAGTACGCGGTGAAGCCCAGGCGCATGGGGAAGGACGCCTCGGGGCTGGACAGCTTGACCTTGAACTCGGTGTCGGAGACCTTCTCCAGGCCGGACATGGTGTCGGCGGTGGCCCCCTCCTCGGCGACCGCGTCGTAGCCCTCGATGTTCTCGTAGAAGTACTGCTGCTTCTGGGCGTTCTTCGAGGCGGCGCCGTAGTTCCACGCGTCGATGAAGGAGTCGGCGGTGACCGCCTCGCCGTTGGTGAAGGTCCAGTCGTCCTTGAGCTTGATGGTGAACTCGGTGGCGTCGTCGTTGGGCTCGATGGAGTCCGCGACGGCCATTTCCGTGTCGCCGTCGGCCGTGTAGGTCACCAGGCCGGTGTACAGCGTGTCGATGATGTCGCCGCCGCAGGTTTCGTTGGTGTCGGTGGACAGCAGCGGGGACTGGGGCTCGCAGCCGTAGGCGTTGATGGCCTCGGAGCCATCGCCCCCTCCGCCGGATCCGTCATCGGAGCTGCACGCCACCATCGCCGCGCTCGCCGCGATGGCGGTGAGCCCGGCGATGATCGCCTTCTTGGGTGACTTCATGGTCTTGCCTTTCTTCGGGCCGGGGTTGTGCCCCGGATTCTCGGAGGCCATCGCGGGCGCCAAGTAGTCGATGGTGCCCGTCGAACGACGGCGGGCGGCCCGATCGGGACGGGCCACCTATGAAGTTATGGAAACGGTGTGAAAACTCGGGCCAGCTTCTGTTAACCCTCAGTTAAACCTTAGAGATTTTTCGGCAAGAAAGTGAACTCCATCACAAACTTCGACCGCCAATAGTGACGTCACACCGCAGAAACGCCCATTCCCCGACGCCCCCTCCCCCGCAAAACCCCGGACACGGCCACGTCGGCATCGTCGCAAGGCCCGCTTGTTGCAAACGGTTTTCGTTAAAGTATGGTGTCCGCATGACCCACTCCTCCCCCACTCCCGTGACGGTCCTCTCCGGCTTCCTCGGCGCCGGCAAGACCACGCTCCTGAACAATCTCCTGGCGAACCGCGCCGGCCGCCGGCTGGCCGTGATCGTCAACGACTTCTCCGAGGTAAACGTCGACGCCGACCTCATCGCCGCCGGCTCCCACCTCACCCGCGGCGAAGACCGCTTCGTCGAGCTGTCCAACGGCTGCATTTGCTGCACCCTGCGCGAGGACCTGGTCGAGGGCGTCGGGAACCTGGCGCGCTCCGGCAAGTACGACCAGATCGTCATCGAATCGACCGGCATCTCCGAGCCCATGCCCGTGGCGGCGACCTTCGAGTGGGAATTCGAGGACGGTTCCCGCCTGGCCGACGTCGCGCCCATCGACACGATGGTCACGCTCGTCGACGCCTCGCAGTTCCTGCCGATGCTGCGTTCCGGCACTCCCCTGTCCGCAGCCGACCGCCAGGCCACCCCGGACGACGAGCGCACGGTCTCCGATCTGCTCGTCGACCAGGTCGAGTTCGCGGACCTCATCCTGATCACCAAGACCGACCTCGTCGACGAGCCGGTGGCCCGGGCGACCGAGGACGCCGTGCGGGCCATGAACCCGCGCGCCCGCATCCTGCGGGTGACCGACGGCGAGGTCGGCGCCGGCATCGTCCTGGATGCGGGGCTTTACGACGAAGCCACCG
>DGYFI06202__coassemble_2184_pt1 | contig 7935 bp, 5 predicted proteins | sample DGYFI06202__metabat2_high_PE_027 | metagenome-assembled genome bin DGYFI06202
TGGGCATCGAGAACGTCGACGACATCATCGCCGACCTCGAGGGCGCGTTCGCGGCCGTCGGCAAGTAGTCCGGCCGCGGCCCCGCGGGGGCAGAGGCGGGTCCGAGACGGCGGGGTTGGCGGGGACGGGACGACGGGGACGGCGGTTAGCCCGGGGCCCCGCCGGGCCGGGGCTGGCAGGTCGGGCACCACCAGATGATGCGCTCGGCATCCCGCTCCCCCGCCCCCGCGAGCGTGCCCTTCCGGATGGACGTGCCGCAGCGGCGGCATGGCCGACGATTGCGGCCGAACACGAAGCTGGTGTGGCCGGGCCTTTTGTCCCCGGTGATGACGCGGACCGGCGATAGCCGGTTCGCCCACATCACGCGACGCGTCACGTCCAGAATGCGATCCACGTCGACGTCGCCGACCGGCGTCGCGGGGTGGACCCCGCACAGGAAACAGACTTCGGCGCGGTACTCGTTTCCCACTCCCGCCAGCCTGCGCTGGTCCAGCAACGCCAGCCCGATCGCCGTGCCGGGATCGGCCAGCACCCTCCGCCGGGCCTCCTCCCGGCCGCCCTCGAACCAATCGCTTCCCAGCACGTCGGGGCCGAGGTGGGCGACCCGGTCGTCGTAGTCGGCGAAGGGGAACACCCGCACCATCCCCAGGTCGTGGCCCACGACTTCGATCGGTCCGCCATCCGGGGCCCCGTCGACGACGAGCACCACCCGCGCCGTGTGCCCGGGTTTGCGCCATCTGGCGCCCAACCGGTGCACGGACCAGGTCCCTTCCATCCTCAGGTGGGTGTGCAGCACGTCGTCGCCGAACCGCATGAACAGGTGCTTCCCCAGCGGCCACACTCGTTCGGCGACGCGCCCGTCGAAGGAGGCCACGGCGTGGGCGGGGACGCGGATGCTCGTGGACACGACTTCCCTGCCCACCAGGAACTGCATCCGGTGCGCCAAGCGGTACACGGAATCGCCCTCAGGCACGGGCACCCGCCGATCCGGAACCTGAGGGTCCGGCACCGGCGCCTCCGATGCGCACGCCCTTCGGCGTGATCCTGGCGCCGGCCGATCGGAGCAGATTCGCCCACTCGGAGCCGATGACGGCGTCGTCGCCGACCTTCTCGATCACGATGCGCCCGGCCATGTTGCGCCCGATCGCCCGCTCCAGAGCGGCGACGACCAGTGGCACGACGTCTTCGTGCCCGAGCCCCGGGGGCGGGTCGAAGAGGGTCAGCGTCCGCCCGCCGCGGGTGAGGTGGGCCGCGAGGAGTCCGTCGACGAGCACCACGAGGCTCCCGGCGGATCTGGTCGGCCCACGTTCCGGCCAGGGCAGCGCCGCACCGTAGGGGTTCGCGGGGTCGACGGCGGCCAGGACGTGGACCTCCGGGGAGTCGGTCCCCGAGGGCCACCCTTCGACGTCGGGGGTGTCGGCGAGGCCGCGCAGCCGGTCGATCACGGCGGGAGTGGAGAACTGCGCCGCCCCGAGCCCGTCGATGACCATTCCGCGCATGGCCTTCCCGGCCTCCTCGAAACGGGAGAGCACGCCGTAGGCCAGGGCGAAACCACCCACCGTCGCCTCGGCCACCACGCTGCCGCGGGTGACCACGCCGTACCGGTCCAACCACGCTTCCCCCAGCGCGACCGAACGCGCGGTGGCTGAAGTGTCGGCGTCGATCGTCGTCGACCAGCGGCCCACCATGTCGGCGGGCGCCATGGCCCGGTTGGCCTGGGCGAAACTGGTGCGCCCCATCCGCAGGCGCCCGCGGGCGGGAGTTCGCCGCGCCCGATGCGCGGTGCGCCCACCGGAGCCCCCGCTCAATCGGGCCCGCAGCGGCGCGAACCCATCGGGGCTGACCAGCCCGAGTTCGAACAACGACCAGAGGGCCTCGCGGATGTCGGTGGCGGTGGGTGCCCCGGCGGCTGGGATCCCACCGGCCGCAATCCCGCCCACCCCGTCCGCATGTGTGCCCGTGCCCTCTGCGCCGACGAGCCGGGAAATGTGGCCGAACAGGAATCCGCCACCGCCCCCGTCTGCCAGCACGCCGAGAATCCGCTGCTGGAGTTCGCCGAGCGTCGGCGGGCCGGCGCCATCCGTGGAGTCCGTGGCGTCCGCAACGTTCGCGGCGTCGGGGACGTCGACGAGTTGCGCCGCGTAATCGGCCGGGAGCAGCTTCACCCACGGGTCCGCGGCACCGGCGCTTCCCGCCCCCACCACGAGGACTTCCCCGTTGGCCGTCAGTTCATCCAGGTCGCTCGGCCGATAGCCGCGCACCCGCTGCGGGAGCACCAGCGTCTCCCACGCCGACGCCGGCAACCGCACTCCCGCGAGTTGCTCGATGACCGCGAAGACGCCGTCGGCACCCCGCGCTTCGGGTTCTCGCCCGGCCGGCAGGACCGGCGCGACTTGCTGCCACTGCGGCAGGAAACGCCCGAAGGTGGACCCGCTGACGGGCTCCGTCTGGGCTCGGGCCGCCGCCAGCGAACGGGAGCGGATCGTCTTGAGCACCTCGGGCGCGAGAAACTCCGGCTCGTCGACGCCTTGGCGGTACCGCCCCTCCACCACGGTCTTCGACGCCGCCAGCGTGCCGACGATCGCGTGGGCCACGCTCGCGGCCACGCCGAAGGCGTCGCGGACGTCGTCGTGGGTGAACGGCCCCCGGGTTCTGGCCCACCGGGCCACGAGCTGCTCGAGGGCGTCGGGGATGACGTCGGCCCTCGCAGGAACGCCCGGCGGAACCGGTACGCCGAGGCCGTCGCGAAGCAATGCGGCGTCGAGGGATTGGGCGACGTGCTCGACTCCCGCGATGCGCACCCGCATCAGACGGTGGCCCAGTTCCCGCTCCGCGTCGTCCACGGTCACGGACGACACGCGACCCACCTCGTCCAGTGGCACGGGGCCGATGACCCGCAGCGCGTCCATGAGCTGCTCGGCCGTGGTTGCTCGACGACGTTCCGACCGCCTGCGCAGATCGGCGTCCACCTCGGCGATGATGGCGGGATCCAACAGGTCGCGCAGCTCCACCCCGCCGAGAAGTTGGTTCAGCAGAGCGGGGTCCAGCGCCAGCGCCGCCGCCCGCTTCTCGGCCAACGGACCGTCGCCCTCGTACATGAAGGCGCCGGTGTAGGTGAACAGGATCGACGTGGCGAAGGGGCTGGCCGTCTGCGTGGTCACCTCGGCGATGCGGACGGTGCGTTCGCGCAGATTCCCGCACAGTTCCACCAACGCGGGCAGGTCGTAGACGTCCTGCATGCATTCCCGGACGGCCTCCAACACGATCGGGAACTTCGGGTATTGCTTGGCGACGTCCAGCAGCTGCGCCGACCGCTGGCGCTGCTGCCACAACGGGGCCCGCTTGCCGGGATTCCGGCTGGGCAGCAGTAGAGCCCGGGCAGCGCATTCCCGGAACCGGGAGGCGAAGAGCGCGGAATTTCCCACCTGCTCCGCCACGATCGCCTCGACGTCGTCCGGGTCGATCAGAAACAGGTCCGACGACGGTTCGGCGGCGGAATCCGGCACGCGCAGCACGATGCCGTCGTCGGAGGCCACCGGCTGGGCGTCCATCCCCGTGGCCCGGGAGAACTTCGCGCCGGCGGCCAACGCCCACGCGGCGTTGACCCCTCGGCCGTAGGGGCTGTGCAGCACCACCCGCCAGTCGCCGAGTTCATCGCGGAAACGCTCCAGGACCAGGGTCCTCTCGTCCGGGATCACCCCGGTCGCCTGCGCCTGCTCCTCCAGATACGCGGTCAGGTTGTCCCGGGCCCACGGGTCCAGGCCGATGTCTTCGAGCACGGCGTCATCGGTTGCGGCGAGCCGTCGGAAAGCACCCAGGGCCTTGCCCAGCTCCGCCGGACGGCCCGCCTGGTCCCCGTTCCAGAAGGGCAGGCGCCCCGTGTGCCCGGGAGCGGGCGTGACCAGCACGCGGTCGCGGTCGATCTGCTCGATCCGCCAGCTGGAGGCACCGAGGGTGAAGACGTCGCCGACGCGGGATTCGTAGACCATTTCCTCGTCCAGCTCGCCGACGCGGCGCGGCACCGCATCGCCGCCCCCGGCGAGGAACACGCCGAACATGCCGCGATCCGGGATCGTCCCGCCGTTGATGACCGCGGTGCGCTGCGCCCCCGGCCTCGCGGACAGGGTCCCGGTGATGCGGTCGTAGACCACCCGCGGCCGCAGTTCCGCGAAATCCGTCGACGGGTACGTCCCGGAGACCAGATCGATGACGGCGTCGAACAGCTCGCGGGACAGCCCCCGGTAAGGGTGGGCGGCGGTCACCGTGGAGAACCAGTCATCGACGTCCAGGTCGTCCATCGCCACCGCCGCGACGGTGTGCTGGGCCAGCACGTCGAGTGCGTTGGCGGGCACGTGCAGTTCCTCGATGAGCCCCTTGCGCATCCGATCGACGACCACCGCCGTCTGCAGCAGGTCCGCACGGTGCTTCGGGTAAAACGAGCCCTTGGACACCGCCCCGACGACGTGCCCGGCGCGGCCGACCCGCTGGAGGCCGGAGGCCACGGACGGCGGGGACTCGACCTGGATGACCTTCTCCACCGCGCCCATGTCGATGCCCAGCTCCAGCGAGCTGGTGGACACCACCGCGCGCAGCGAGCCTTCTTTCAGCATCGATTCGATGGTCGCGCGCTCGTCCTTCGACACCGACCCGTGATGGGCGCGGGCGATGACGGCGGGCGCGGTGCCCGCGACATCCGTCGCCTTCATGATCTGCGCCGGCGGGCGGCGCAGCTCCGGCGACAGCGACCCCGGATCGGTGCGGAGGGCGTGGAGCTCATTGAGCCTGCTGGTCAGGCGCTCGGCGGTGCGGCGGGAATTGACGAACACCAACGTCGACCGGTGTCCCATGATCTCGTCGAACACCCGCTCCTCGATGAAGGGCCAGATCGACCCCTGCGCCGGAAGCGCCGATTCGGTGGGGAGAAGACCACCGGAGGAGTCGGAGGGGTCGGTGCCGGCATCGGTGGCGCCGATGGCGAGGCCGTCGTCGAAGATCGAGTCCCGGGACGGAACCGGGCGATCCTGCAGGTCGCTCATGTCCTCGACCGGCACGTGGACGCCGAGCTCCCACTCTTTCCTGGACGGTGGGTCGATGATCTCGACCGGGCGGTCGCCGCCGAGGAAGCGCGCCACGCTGGTCAGCGGGCGCACGGTCGCGGACAGCCCGATGCGCTGAATCTCCCGCCCGGCCAGGCGCTCCAGCCGCTCGAGGCTCAACGCCAGGTGCACGCCCCTTTTGGTTCCGGCCATCGCATGGATCTCGTCGATGATGACGGTGTCGACCGTGCCCAGGATCTCGCGCGCCTTCGACGTCAGCAGCAGGAACAGCGACTCCGGGGTGGTGATCAGGATGTCCGGGGGATTGCGGACCTGGCGGGAGCGTTCCGACGAGGGCGTATCCCCCGACCGGACCGCGACGGACACCTTCGCCGGTTCCTGCCCCAGTCGCGCCGCGACGCGGTTGATGCCCGTCAGCGGTGCCCGAAGATTGTTCTCCACGTCGACGGCGAGGGCTTTGAGCGGGGAAATGTAGAGGACCCGCACTCCGCGCGCGGCCTGTCCGCGGTCCCGGGAATCGGTACCGGAATCGCCGGAATCGCCGCCGGAATCGCCGCGTACGTGGTCACGGGACTCATCACTGCCCCCGTGCCGGCCCTCCACCAGGGAACCGATTGCCCACAGGAACGCAGCCAACGTCTTTCCGGAGCCGGTCGGCGCCACCACGAGGGCGTTCTCCCCCTCGGAAATGGCCTTCCACGCCTCCACCTGCACATCCGTCGGCTCGGCGAAGACGTCGCGGAACCAGGTCGCCACCGACGGGGTGAACCGCCCCAGGGGATCCGTGTCTCGCGATGAAGCCATGAACCCGATTAAACACCGGCTCCCGGATCGCCGGTGGCCTCGATGCGTTCGATCCGCCGGCGTCGCTCCTCCTTCTTCAGGGCCTCGTACTCGGTGTCCTCGTCGAAGTCGAGGACGATGCGGCCACCGATGGAGCACACCGCGATGGCCAGCAGGGCGAATCCCGGCGGGGCCCAGTCGGTGACCAGGAACAGCGCACCGAGGCCGATGGCGAGGATCACGCCGATCCAGTCGATGTTCTCGGCGAGGCGCCCGCGGGTACGGATTCGTTCCAGTTCGGGGTCGGGCAGCCTCGGCGATTCGTCCGCGGGCGCGACATCCCTGCTGGCCGCCCGTGGCGCCGAACACGCGACGGTCCGCAAAGTCGCCGCCGAGGCGGGGCTGTCCCCCGGCGCGGTGCAGCACCATTTCCGGACCCGCGACGACCTCATCACCGCCGCATACGGACGCACGGCGGAACGGTTCCGCGCGGACCTCGAGGAGGCCGTCGCCGAAATCGACGACCCCGCGGGCCGGTTCCGCGCGGCCTGCCATCTGTTGGCGGGCTGCGCCGACGACTCGGACCGCGCCCGGGAGGCGACCGCGGCGTGGCTGGCGTTCGCGGGCATCGCCGCCACGGGAGGCCCCGCCGCCCCGGGGTACCGGGAGGCCTGGCGGCAGGTGGAGGACAGCCTCGCCGATGCGCTGGGCGACCGGGAGGAGGCCGAGCTGCTGCTGGCGATGCTCGACGGCATCGCCGTCGCCCGCCTGGCGGAGCCGGAGCGCATGACGGCCGCCCGGGGGCGCGATCTCATCGATCGCCAGCTCGCGCGATTGGCCGCCGACGGCGACTACGCGGGCGGCCGCTGACCGGCCACCATTGACCGGGGGCCGACGCGCCGGCGGCCCGATCCCCCGACCCGGCGGGACGTTTCCCCGTGACTACTAGACCAAGTAGTCTTGACGTCGATGAACATCACTCTCCCGCCCGAAGGCCAGCCCGGTCACGTCCGCATCGGCGACGTCACCACGGAGGCCGGCGCCACGATCCCGGACGTCACCGTCGCCTTCGAGCGGTGGGGCCGCCTCAACGCCGACGCGTCGAACGTCATCCTGCTGCAGCACGCGCTGACGGGTGACGCGCATGCCTCGGGCCCGTGCGACGAGGAGCATCCGACGCCGGGCTGGTGGAACGGCATGATCGGCTCCGGCCGGGCGCTGGACACCGACGAGTACTGCATCATCTGCACCAACGTCATCGGCGGGTGCCGCGGCACCACCGGCCCGTCGTCGGAGCACCCGGACGGCGGCGCGTGGGGTTCGCGCTTCCCGGCGATTTCGGTGCGCGACACCGTCACCGTCGAGCGCATGGCGCTGAAGGAACTCGGCATCGAGTCGATCGTGGCGGTCATCGGCGGCTCCCTGGGCGGCGCCCGCACGCTGGAGTGGTCGCTGATGCACCCCGACGAGGTCGGCCGCGCGCTGGTCCTGTGCGTCGGGGCCCGCGCCAGCGCCTGGCAGATCGGCATCCAGAGCGCGCAGATCCAGTTCATCGAAAACGATCCCGCGTGGCACGGCGGCGATTACTACGCCACGGGCGAGCGCCCCGTCCACGGCCTGGGCTTCGCCCGCCGGGTCGCCCATCTGACCTACCGCGGGGAGCTGGAGCTCGACGACCGCTTCGGCACCGCCGCCCAGCCCGGCGAGAATCCGCTGGGCCCGATGCGCACCTCCGACCGTTTCCAGGTGGAGAGCTACCTCGACCATCAGGCCGACAAGCTCGCCGCGCGTTTCGACGCCGGCTCCTACGTCGTCCTCACCGACACCCTCAACCGGCACGACATCGGCCGCGGCCGCGGCGGCATGAACGACGCCCTGGCCTCCTCGACGGTGCCCACGCTGGTCGCCGGCGTCGACACCGACATCCTGTACCCGTTCCACCAGCAGGAGCACCTGGCCAAGAACCTGGGCAACTGCATGGGCCTGGAGACCATCGAATCGGCCGTGGGCCACGACGGCTTCCTCACCGAATTCGAGCGGGTCGACGGCATCGTCCGCGGTTTCCTCGCGGCCGAGGTCTAGCGGCCGGAATCCG
>DGYFI06202__coassemble_2231_pt1 | contig 7816 bp, 6 predicted proteins | sample DGYFI06202__metabat2_high_PE_027 | metagenome-assembled genome bin DGYFI06202
GCTCATCGTCGACGAGCTGATCCGCTGCGGCACCCGCGAGGCCGTGGTGTGCCCGGGGTCGCGGTCGGCGCCGCTGGCCCGCGCGCTGCTGTCCGCCGAGCGCGCCGGGCGCCTGCGCCTGCACGTCCGCGCCGACGAGCGTTCCGCCGCCTTCCTGGCCCTCGGCCTGGCGGCGGCGACGGGGACGGTGACGCCGGTGGCGGTGACGTCGGGGACCGCGGTGGCGAATCTGCTGCCGGCGATGGTCGAGGCGACGTATTCGGGGGTGCCGTTGATGGCGCTGACGGCCGACCGTCCGGCGTCGTACCGGGGCACGGGCGCGAACCAGACCATCGTCCAGGACCGGCTTTTCGACGACGCCAGCGTCTCCGAGGTCGACGTCGACGGCACGGCGCCGGTCACGGAGTCCGGTGCCCGTGCCCTGCGGGCGCGGGTGGACCGGCTCGTCGCGGCGGCCCTGGCCTCCGGGCGCGGCGGTGCGGTGCACCTCAACGTCCGCCTGGTCGAGCCGCTGGTGCCGGACGACGACGAGCACCTGCTGGAGCTGCCCGCCGGGCGTGGCGACGGCCCGTGGACCGAGCTTCGCCATCTGGCGGCCGGCAAGGCGGGGAACGTGGGCGTCGCAAAGCTCGATCTGGGGAAGAAAACACTGGTAATCGCGGGTTCCGGCGCGCCGGACCTGCCGGCGCTCGCCGACGTGCCCACCATCGCCGAGCCGAACGCGCCCGCGCCGGAGACGCCCGTGCATCCGTTGGCGGCGGCGACGTTCGCGCGCGACGACTGCCGTCCGGAGCAGATCGTGGTGCTGGGCCGGCCCACGCTGCACCGCGGGGTGGCGCGGCTGCTGGCCGACCCGCGCATCGACGTCACGGTGGTGGCCGCCGGCGACGATTACCCGGACGTCAGCGCCAACGCCCGGTGGGTGGTCGCGGCGGTCGAGGTCTCCGGCGAGTGCCCGGACCAGTGGCTCGACGTGTGCGAGGCGGCCTCCGAGTTGGGCGCCTCCGCCGTGCGCGAGGTGCTGGGGGAGACGGCCGACGAGTTGACCGGCCTGCACGTCGCCGCCGCGGTGGCCGACAGCCTGCGCACGGGCGAGCAGCTGGTGCTGGGCGCGTCGAATCCGGTGCGCGACGCGTCGTGGGCGGGGCTGCCGTTCCCGGGCGTCGACGTCCATGCCGGGCGCGGGGCGGCGGGCATCGATGGCACGGTGGCCACGGCCGTCGGCGTCGCGCTGGCCCGCGACCGCGCGCACGCCGACGAGATCCGCCCGCCGCGCACGCTGGCGCTGATGGGCGACCTGACCTTCCTGCACGACGCCGGCGCGCTGAACATCGGGCCCGCCGAGCCGCGCCCGGAGTCGCTGACCATCGTGGTGGCCAACGATTCCGGCGGCGGCATCTTCGAGACCCTCGAGGCGGGTGCGCCCGCGTTGCGGGGCGGCTTCGAGCGCGTTTTCGGCACTCCGCACACGGTGGACATCGCGGCTCTGTGCGACGCGTACGGGGTCGTCCACGAGGAGACCGCCGACCTCGGGGATCTGCTGGCCCTGCTGCACCCGGACACGGACGTGGACGGGATCCGGGTCATCGAGGTCACGACGTCGCGGGCGGGGCGCAGGGAGCTTCACGACGGCCTGGCGCGGAAAGCGGCTCTGGGTTAAATGTCGCAGCGGCCGAGGGGAGAAGAGGCGGGTGCCGCCGACGTGACCGGTGCCGGGGGCCGGTCCGGCGGGCCGGGCACGACGGCGCCGGGTACGACGACGCGGGGTCGCCCGGGGTTCCGCCGCGGGTGGCCGCGGCGGCTGCGTCAGCTGATCCTGTTCCTGCTGATCTGCCTGTTCGTCGTCGCCGGTGGTCTCGTCTACGGAAGTTGGGCGGACGACCGGGCGATCGAGGCGGACACCGGGCGGGCGGTGGCGGCGGTGCGGCACGTGGGGGCGTTGCGCACGGCCGTGGACTTCATCGACGAGACCGGCGAGTTCCGGTCGCCGCCGACGGGGCTGCTTTTCCCCGTCGGGTTGGAGGAGGGGCAGCGGGTGCGCGTCGAATACGACCGCGCCGAGCCCGAGCGGGTGCGGGTGGAGGGCAGGCGGTGGACGCTGTCGGTCGTTCCGGCGCTGAGCATCGTCGTCGTGGGCCTGATCGTCGCGGCGCCGCTGTGGTGGCTGAGCATCAGGGCCACCAGGCGTTCACTTGATGATCCCGCAACCGTTACCCCGTCGACACCGCGAGGTGAGGTGGGGATGTGATGGTGGAGCGCATGCGAGTTGCGATTGTGGCGGAGAGCTTCCTCCCGAACATAAACGGCGTGACCAATTCGGTCCTCCGGGTGCTGGAGTACCTGGCCGACCATGGGCATGAGGCGCTGGTGATCGCCCCTGGCGCGAGACCCTTCCAGGAGGAGCACGAGACCTACCGGGGATTCCGCATCGAGCGGGTGCCCACGGTCATGGTGCCGATGGTCGATTCCCTGCCCATCGGCGTCCCCGAGGCCCGCATGGCCGCGATCCTGGCCAAGTTCAAGCCGGACGTGGTGCACCTGGCCTCGCCCTTCGTCCTCGGCGCGGCGGGCGCGTTCACCGCGAAGACGCTGCGCATCCCCGCCGTGGCGGTGTACCAGACCGATGTCGCGGGCTTCGCCAAGAACTACAAGTTGGCGGGACTGTCGACGGCCGCGTGGGCCTGGACCCGGGTCATCCACAACGCCTGCGCACGCACCCTCGCGCCCTCGTCGCCGACCATCGCCGACCTGGACCGCCACCGCATCCGCAACGTGCACAAGTGGGGCCGCGGCGTCGACGCCGTGCGCTTCCACCCGTCGAAGCGGTCGGCGTCGCTGCGCAAGCTGTGGAGCCCGGAGGGCAAGCCGATCGTGGGCTACGTCGGCCGCCTGGCCGCGGAGAAGTCCGTGGAGCGCCTGGCGGGGATCGCCGCGCGCGGCGACGTGCAGGTGGTCGTCGTCGGCGATGGGCCGGAGCGCCCCGAGCTGGCCGCGATGATGCCCGGCGCAGTGTTCACCGGGCAGCTGACCGGCGAGGAACTGGCGCAGGCGTTCGCCAGCCTGGACCTGTTCGTCCACACCGGGGACTTCGAGACGTTCTGCCAGGCGGTGCAGGAGGCCCACGCCTCGGGCGTGCCCGCCATCGCCCCCAATGCGGGCGGCCCGCGCGACCTGATCACCCCGGGCGTCAACGGGGACCTGTTGGACCCGGAGACCTTCGAGCGGGAGCTGCCGGCGGCCGTCGCAAAGCTGACGTTCCCGGGTGAGCCCGAGCGCGCCGAAGCCATGCGCGACGTCTGCCGCGACACGGTCCGGCAGCGCACCTGGTCGGCCCTGTGCGACCAGCTCATGGACCACTACGCCGCCGTCAGCGGCACGCACCCGGGTTCCTTGCGCGGCCGCGCGGTCGCGTAGCCTGGCGGGGTGGCTAGGGCAGATCTGGGCAAGGACCCCCGCGACGTCGCGACGATGTTCGACGGCGTCGGCAAGAACTACGACATCACCAACACGGTGCTCAGCGCCGGCATCGACGCGCATTGGCGCCGCGAGACCGGGCGCCGCCTGGACCTTGCGCCCGGCGAGCTCGTGCTGGACCTCGCCGCAGGCACCGCCGTGTCGACGGTGGAGCTGTCGAAGTCCGGTGCGACCGTCATCGCCTGCGATTTCTCCCGCGGCATGCTCAAGGCGGGAGCGCACCGCGACGTGCCCAAGGTCTGCGGCGACGGCATGAACCTGCCGTTCCCCGACGAGACGTTCGACGCCGTGACCATCAGCTTCGGCCTGCGCAACATCCACGACTTCCGCGCCGGGCTGCGCGAGATGGCCCGCGTGACCCGCCCCGGCGGGCGGCTGACGGTGTGCGAGTTTTCCACGCCGACCGTGCCGGTGTTCAGCACCGCGTACAAGGAGTACCTGATGCGTGCCCTGCCGGCGGTGGCCAAGGCGGTGTCGTCCAACCCCGACGCCTACGTCTACCTCGCCGAATCCATCCGCGCCTGGCCCGGGCAGGAGGAGCTCGCCCGCGAGATCAACCGCAACGGGTGGACCGACTGCGGCTGGCGGAACATGACCTTCGGCATCGCCGCCCTGCATTCGGCGGTCAAGCCGGCGTAGCAGGGGCGGGCGCCGGTCACGCCGGCTTGGGGCGGGGGAACGGGGAGCGGGCACAGCAGGCGTAGCGGGGTAACGGGGGAACGGGATCAGCCGGCAGCGGAGGCTTGGCTGATCGAATCGGCCCGGCGGAACGCGGCCTCCATCCCGTCCGACCATGTCCGGTAGCCGCCGGAGAGGTTCCGGACGTCCCCGAAGCCCATCTGCCGCAGGATCCGTTCCGCGACATGGCCCCGGAGGCCCACCTGGCAGGTGACCACGACGGGTCCCACCGGGATTTCGGCGGCCCGGGCGCGAAGCTCATTGAGCGGGATGTTCACAGACCCCGGGATCATGCAGCCGGCGCATTCGGAGGGGTCCCGGACGTCGATGACCGTCACCGCCGGATCATCGTCGAGGCGGTCCCATTCGATCATCGCCGACTGGCCGGAGCGCACGTTGTCGGCGGTGTCGCGCACGGAGGTGATGTTGCGGAAGCCGGCCTCGCAGCGGGTGACGGTGGTCAGGACCTTGCGACCCTTAGACGGATCGGTCTTGTTCGTCTCGGCGAGGTTCTTCAGGCCCTCGGCGTCAATGCCCTCGAGCTTGGCGGAAACGGTGGTCATGGTGCGGTCCCTTCTGCGGTGAAACGGTGGTGAAACGGTGTTTCTCGACTGTTCGTCAATGTCGTCCGGCAGCGCCGCGTTCTGGGCGCCGCCACGCCGCACGTTCCAACACTCGCTAGACAAAGTTGTCTATCCGTCGTTGGCGTCGCAGATTCGCCCCGGTTCTCGTCGCCGCAGGTCGACGCCGGGGAAACGTTCGGTTCCGGTCAGCTCCAGGGTTCCCGGGTGTCCAGGGCCAGCGAGGCTTTGCCGGCAGTGCGCCACATGCGGGCGGTGAGGTCGCGGTCCTCGGGCGTGATCAGGTTGCCCATCAGCCGCGCCGCCGCGCCCATCACGGCATTGCCCCAGGGCGCGCCGAGCGTCACCGGGCCGCCGGCGGGCAGCAGCCACGGCATGGTCAGGCCCGAGGCCAGGCGGCGGGCCAGGGAGAAGGCCTCGCCGTAGTGTTCGCGCAGCAGCGCCGGCCACGAATGCGCCAGGCCGTCGGGATCCCCGGCGACGGCGCAGATGAGGTCCACCGCGAGCCGCGCGGATTCCATGCCGTAGTCGATGCCCTCGCCGTTGAGCGGGTTGACCAGGGCGGCGGCGTCGCCGAGCAGCGCCCAATTCGGTCCGGCGACGTGGCTGACGGCGCCTCCCATGGGCAGCAGCGCCGACGTCACCGACTCCGGTTCGCCCAGCCCCCATTCATCGCGGACCTGCCCGGCGTAGTGGTGGAGCAGCTTTTTCACGTTGACCTTCGCCGGCCGCGCCGACGTCGCCAGCGCGCCGCACCCGAGGTTCACCCGGCCCTCGCCGAGCGGGAAGATCCAGCCGTAACCGGGCTGCACCGCCCCGTCCTCGTCGCGCAGCTCCAGGTGCGAGTGGATCCACTCCTCCTCGCACGTCGTCGTGCAATAGGAGCGGGCGGCGACGCCGAACACGGAGTCCCGGTGCCACGTCCTGCCGAGTTGCTTGCCGACGGGACTGCGCACGCCGTCGGCGACGAGCAACCAACGGCAGGCCACGCGATGGTCCGTTCCGTCGCCAAGCCGAACCGACACCGCCGCCACCGCGCGGCCCGGGCCCCGCTCCAGCGAGGTGACCGGGCAACCGTCCAGGAAGGTGGCGCCGCAGGCGACTGCATGGTCGGCGACCATCGCGTCGAACACCGTGCGGGATACCGCAGACCCCGCCGCGGGGAAGGACCCCTTCGGCCAGGGCGCGGTGATTGACCCGCCGAAACCGTGGAGCTTCAGGCCGCGATTGCGGGTGCGGGCCAGCACCGGATCGGCCAGGCCCAGTCGTTCGAGCTCCGCGATCGCGCGGGGAGTCAGGCCATCGCCGCAGGTCTTGTCGCGCGGGAACGTCTGCGCGTCGAGCAGCAGCACGTCCAGGCCCCGGCTCGCCGCGTGGGCCGCCGCGGCCGCGCCCGTCGGGCCCGCGCCGACCACCACGACATCGGCGCTGGACGGGATGGGCCGGGAAATCGGCGACTGGTCGGTCATGGTCATCAAGGCTATACGGGGCCGCGGAAGTGGCCGGGCTGGGAGGGTGGGGCCGCATGATGGGGATGGGTGCGGGTGGACTACGGTATGTTCGGCATATCCACGGGTTCGTCCAGGGTGGTGCCCGCTCGCGGCGGGTGCCCCGGGTGCCGCGCGCGGTCCGCATCACGCGGCGCACGCGGCCACCCGTGCGAGCCGACGAACCGACGACGATCCGAATCAAAGGCGGGACCCGAATGCGTAACGGCGCAACCAGCGTTTCCGACGCACCGAGCATCCAGCGGACGGGCGGCGAGCGCGTCGCCAGCGTCCAGCTCGGCGACCCCGAGCTGGAGCGCGTGGTCACCGAGGGCATGCGCGCCAGCGAAGCGCTGCTCATCGAGGAGCTCGGCAAGGGAGAGGAATTCCTGGTCGAGCACGTGCGCCACCTCGCCGACGCCGGCGGCAAGCGGTTCCGCCCCATGTTCGCCATGCTCGCGGCGCAGTTCGGGTCGCACCCCGATGCCGAGAACGTGGTCACCGCCGCCACCGTCATCGAGATGACCCACCTGGCCACGCTGTACCACGACGACGTCATGGACGAGGCCGACATGCGCCGCGGCGTCGAATCCGCGAATTCCCGCTGGTCGAATTCGGTGGCCATCCTCTCCGGCGACTACCTCTTCGCCACCGCGTCGAGCCTGCTCGCCCGGCTGGGCGTCGACACCGTCGCCCACTTCGCCCGCACCTTCGGCGAGCTGGTCACCGGCCAGATGCGCGAGTCCATCGGCTGCCCGGAGGGCGCCGACGAGGTGGAGCACTACCTGCAGGTGATCCGCGAGAAGACCGGCGTGCTCATCGCCTCTTCCGGACACCTCGGCGCGCTGCACGCCGGCGCGGACGAGAAGACCGTCGAGGCGCTGACGCGCTACGGCGGCCTCGTGGGCCTGATCTTCCAGATCGTCGACGACATCATCGACATCGCCTCCGACTCCGCGCAGTCGGGCAAGGTGCCGGGCACGGATCTCCGCGAGGGCGTGTTCACCCTCCCGGTGCTCTACGCCCTGCGGGATGAGGGCCCCGTCGGCGATCGCCTCCGCGAGATCCTCGTGGGGCCGGTGTCCGACGATGCGCTGCTGGCGGAGGCGCTCGAGCTTCTCGAGCGTTCTTCCGGTCCCGGACAGGCCCTCGAGCTCGTCCGCGAGCTCATGGCCGAGGCCGACGCCGTCATCGCCGACCTGCCGGAGATCCCCGCCAAGGCCGCGCTGCGCCGCGTCGCGGACTACACCGTCGAGCGCGTCGGATAGCCCTGCCAGCGGATTTGGCTCCCCGGCGAGGTTCTGGGTAGCATTCCATTCGCACCCACGGGGTGTACGCCAGATTGCCCGAGCGGCCAAAGGGAGCGGATTGTAAATCCGTCGGCTTTGCCTACGTTGGTTCGAATCCATCATCTGGCACCACTTGAACCGGGGCCCGGATCACGACAGTGATCCGGGCCCCGGTTTCTTTCTCTCCGGCCCGTCCCCGGACCGGGCCGGGCGATGCTTTGCGACGCCGGGGAGGGGCCGTCGCGAAGCGGGCCGGCGGACCCCGGACGCGGACCTTGGACGCGGACCCCGGACGCGGACCTTGGAC
>DGYFI06202__coassemble_2242_pt1 | contig 7780 bp, 8 predicted proteins | sample DGYFI06202__metabat2_high_PE_027 | metagenome-assembled genome bin DGYFI06202
CCCGGAACCGACGGTCATAGTCCGGATGGGAGAGAAGGAGATTCATCGTGGATTCAGTCATGTCCGCACTCGTCGGATTCTTGACGGCGGAGCTGACCATCGGGGGCGTGCCCATTTTGGTGCGCGAGGTCGTCGGCAACGTATTCGGTCTCGGCTCGGCGTATTTGGGGATGCGCCGCCTGGTCTGGGCCTGGCCGGTGGGCATCGCCGGCAACATCCTGCTGTTCACGGTCTTCCTCGGCGGCGTCTTCCACACGCCGCAGGACCTCGACCTCTACGGCCAGGCCGGCCGCCAGGTGATGTTCCTGGTGGTCAGCGTCTACGGCTGGTGGCGCTGGACGCAGACGCGCCGGGCCGCCGCGGCAGTGGCGGAGGCTGCAGCCCACGCTCACCCTGATGGCAATGGCAATGGCAATGGCAATGGCCACGCCGGCGCCCGCTCCTCGTCGGCGGCCGTCATGCCCCGATGGGCGACGGGCCGCGAACGCCTGACCATGCTGGCCATCGCCGTCGGCGGAACCATCGTGTGCGCCAAGATCTTCGAGGCGCTGGGGTCGTGGGGCCCGTGGGCCGACGCATGGATCTTCGTCGGATCGCTGCTGGCCACGTGGGGCATGGCGAAGGGCTGGACGGAATTCTGGCTGATCTGGATCGCCGTCGACGTCGTTGGCGTGCCCCTGCTCTTCCTCGGCGGTTACTACCCGTCGGCGGCGCTGTACCTGTTCTACGCGGTGTTCGTCACCTGGGGATTCGTCACGTGGGTGCGGGTGCAGCGTCAGGAACGGGCCGCGGCGGCCTCGTCGAGCAGCCTGTCCAGCGTGACGACGACGCCGGCCTCCGTGTTGGACGGCGCCAGGTAGTTCGCGGCGGCCTTGATGTCCGGGTGGGCGTTGGCCATGGCGAAGGACATGTCGCCCGCGGACATCATCTGCAGGTCGTTGAGGAAATCGCCGAAAATCGCGGTCTGCGCCGCGGTGACGCCGAGGCGTTCCTGCAGCGCCCGCACGGCGTGGCCCTTGTGGCTTCCCGGCACCATCATGTCCACCCAGCAGGCACCGGAGACGGCGACCTCGAGTCGGCCGCCGACGAGGTCGTGCATCAGTGGCGCGGCGACGAGCTCGGAGCCGCGTTCGTCGAAGATGGCCAGCTTGATGGCGCCATCGTTGACGGCGTGCAGGTCGTCGACCAGTTCGCGGGAGTGGTAGTACTTCGCGGCCTCGTCGGTGAAGCCGGGCTGATCGATCTCGACGTAGGCGCACTTGGGGTGGCAGACGATCAGGCCCATCGGCATGCCGTCGGCGCGGGCGGCGCGCACGGCATCGATGACCTCGTCGACCAGCGCCGGATCCATGCCCTCGGCCGCGGTGAGCTCGCCATCGCGCACGACGACGTTGCCGTTTTCGGCGATGTAGGAATCGACCGTGGCACCGGAATCGCCGTGCACGCCGGCGAACATGTCGCGCAGCGTCGCGTACTGGCGGCCGGAGGCCGGGGCGAAAACGATGCCCTCCGTCCGCAGCCGGTCGAGGATCCGGGGAAGATCGGCGGGCAGACGGCCATCCTCGTCGAGGAGCGTGCCGTCCATGTCCACCACCACCAGGCGCAGGTCGGCCGGGGCGGCGGGGAAATCGGGGGACCGGAGGTCGCCGGAGACAACGGGGCGAGAGGGTGTTTCGCGCATGACCGTGACCCTAGTCGCGAATGTGCGACGGTTCTAAGCGCTGCTCCTCGGGCGGTGCCTACTCCTCCGGGAGCGGCGGCTCGTGGCGAAGGTCGCGGGCCTCGGCCTTGCGCACCTCACGCGGTTCATCGTCACGCGACTTGCGGCCCGGGCGCGGCAGCTGCCAGGAACCGATGCCGGGCAGCTTCTCCAGGGCCTCGCGGCCGGCGTCGAGGGAACGGCGGACCACTTCGCCGCCGACGTCGCGCGTGCGGTCGAATGCGTCGGACGCCAGGTGCTCCGCCCGGCGCAGCAACTCCTCGCGCTTCTCGTCTCGGCGGCGCTTGACCTCCGCCGCATCGGTTTGCCGGTTCCTCTCGCGGGCGAAGGCCTCGGCGTCCCGGGCCTCGGCGTCGGAAAGCCTCTTGGAGGCGGCGGCCGCGGCGTCCCAGCTCTCCTCCAGGCTCTCGGCCAAGTGGAGCATGGCGTCGATGCGGCGTTCCATGTCGCGCATCTTCTCGCGGTACCCGGCCTGGATGTCGTAGCGGCGCAGAAGGCGGCGGGCGCGGGAGGCGTCCTCGCGCCACGACGCGATGGGACCCTCCACGATCGAGTCGTCGGCGATGAACCGGTGCTCCCACGGGTCGACGTCGGGAGACGACAGATTCGAGCGCAGGCGCTCATCGCGATCCAGCACCTCCTGCACCAGCAGGCGGGCGCGCTCCTCGGCGTGGGAGGCGCGGGCGGAACGAGAATTGTCGGAACGGAAAGTCACGCGGACCATCCTACGGACGGTCGCGCGTGACGTGGGTCGGATGGGCGCGTGCGGTTCGTGGCGTGCGGTTCGCGTTCGCCGGCGCGGCGGTGGCTGCACTCACCTCGGGAACGGCCTAATCCACCCCGGCAACGGCATACCCCTCTCCGAAGGCGGCCCGCCCCACCCCCGGAAACGGCCTAACCCACCCCGACTGGTGTAACCCACCCGCTCTAACGGGTGGGTTACACCAGTCGGGGTGGGTTAAGCGGGATGGGCGCCCGGCCAGCGCCCGGCCAGCGCCGACCTAGAACAGACCCGTCGGATCCGTGGCGTAGCTGACCAGCAGGTTCTTGGTCTGCTGGTAGTGCGAGAGCATCATCAGGTGGTTCTCGCGGCCGATGCCGGACTTCTTGTAGCCGCCGAACGCCGCGTGCGCCGGGTACACGTGGTACGCGTTGCACCACACGCGACCGGCCTGGATGGCGCGGCCGGCCTTGTAGATGTTGTTGTTCGACCGCGACCACACGCCGGCGCCGAGGCCGAACATGGTGTCGTTGGCGATCTTCACGGCCTCGTCCATCGACGAGAACGTGGTCACGCCGAGCACCGGGCCGAAGATCTCCTCCTGGAACAGGCGCATGTCGTTGACGCCGGAAAAGATGGTCGGCTCGACGTAGTAGCCGCCGGACAGGTTGCCGTCCAGCTGGGCCTGGCCGCCGCCGAGCTCGAGCTTGGCGCCCTCGGACTTGCCGATCTCGATGTACTTGAGGATCTTGTCCAGCTGCTCCTTGGACGCCTGCGCGCCGACCATGGTCTCGGTGTCCAGCGGGTCGCCGCGGCGGATCTTGGACACGCGCTCGATGCCCAGCTGCACGAATTCGTCGGCGATGGACTCGTGGACCAGGGCGCGCGACGGGCAGGTGCACACCTCGCCCTGGTTCAGCGCGAACATGGAGAAGCCCTCGACGGCCTTCTCGCGGAACGCGTCGTCGGCGTCCATGATGTCGTCGAAGAAGATGTTGGGGCTCTTGCCGCCGAGCTCCAGCGTGACGGGCACGAGGTTGTCGGCGGCGGCCTTCATGATCGTCGAACCGGTCGTCGTCTCACCGGTGAACGCCACCTTGGCGATGCGATCGGAACCGGACAGCGCCGCGCCGGCTTCCTCGCCGAAGCCGTTGATGACGTTGAGCACGCCGTCGGGCAACAGATCGCCGATGATCTCCATCAGGTGCAGGATCGACGCCGGGGTCTGCTCGGCGGGCTTGAGCACGATGCAGTTGCCGGCGGCCAGCGCCGGGGCGAGCTTCCACGTCGCCATGAGAATGGGGAAGTTCCACGGGATGATCTGTCCGACGACGCCGAGCGGCTCGTGGAAGTGGTACGCGACCAGGTCTTCCTCGATCTGCGACAGGCGGCCTTCCTGCGTGCGGGCGGCGGCCGCGAAGTAGCGGAAGTGGTCGATGGCCAGCGGGATGTCGGCGGCGAGGCACTCGCGGATCGGCTTGCCGTTGTCCCAGGTCTCGGCGACGGCGATCTCCTCGAGGTGCTCCTCCATGCGGTCGGCGATCTTGTTGAGCACCTTCGCCCGCTCCGCCGGCGGCGTCGTTCCCCAGGCGGGTGCGGCGGCGTGGGCGGCGTCGAGGGCCTTCTCCACGTCCTTGGCGGTGGACCGGGCGACTTCGGTGAACACTTCGCCGGTGACGGGGGAGATCACCTCGAAGTAGTTGCCGTCGACGGGATCCTGGAATCCGCCGTCGATCCAGTTGCCGTAGCGGGGCTTGAACGACATCTTCGCGCCGTCGGTTCCGGGGTGGGCGTAGGTGGTCATTGCGGTCCTCCTGGTTGTTCGTGCTGATCGCCGGTCTGATCGCCGGTTTGATTGCCGGTGGTCGATGTGGCCGGAGCCCGATTGGAACGTGATCCACGCCACATGAACGTTGTCACTCGAACCTAACCACGAGTCGCGGACCCGTCAATGGTCTCCATCGCCGCACGCGCCGCCGCCCCCTCCCGTCCGCCGCCGACTCCCGGCCCCCGGCCCCGCCGCCGCCCAGGTCAGCGCTACCCTGGCCCCATGATCACCGTTCCGGAATTGCTCGCGCCCGTCGATCCCGAGGCCCCGCTGCTGGTCGTCGCCACCCGCGAGGAAGCAGAGCACCTCGGCGCCGACGTTCCCGTCCTGCTCACGGGCATAGGCCGCATCAACGCCACCGCCGCGCTGACGGAGGCGCTGGCCCGGGGCCCGCTTCCGGCGACGGTGCTCAACGTGGGCACGGCAGGCTCGCTTGACGACGGCCCGGCGTCCTCCCTCCACGGCGTACACCGCATCTCCCGCGTGCTCCTCCACGACTTCTCGCATTCCGCGGTGCGCAAACTCGCCGGCGCCGACGCATATCCGCCGATCGACCTCGAGGTGCCGGGCGAAGGGGAGGGCGGCGGGACGTCGTCAAGCAATGGCGCTGCGGGAACCGTGCTGGCCACCGGCGACCTGTTCGTGGAGGACTCCGCGACCCGCGCCCGCCTGGCGGAGACCGCCGACCTGGTGGACATGGAGGGCTACGCCATCGCGTGGGTGGCGCGGCGATACGGCGTGCCGGTCGAGCTGATCAAGCTGGTGTCCGACCCCGCCGACGAATCCGCGGGGAAGCTGTGGGCCGCGGGCGTGGCGGAATGCTCGCGAGTGCTGGGGGAGCACCTGGGGCAGCGGCTGAGGGAGCGGTGAGCCGCCGATGATGGAGGACCATGGTCGGGACGGATACGAAAACCGAGAATCGGTGTGGCGGCGCAGCGTGTCGTCGGCGAAATACGCGGCCGGCGAAAGGGTGCGTTTTCACCCGGTGCTGGTGCTCGTGCTCATCGCCATCGCATGGGGCATCGTCGCCGCGATGAACGGGCTCGATGCCTCGCTGTCGTTCCTGCCGTGGGCGGTCGCCCTGGCCTATCCCGTGCTGGCGGTCCTCTGGGTGGTCGTGTTCCTCGCCGTGCTGGTCATGGCGCTGATCCTGCTGCCCCTGGGTGACGGCGTGGAAGGTCTCCTGGAAAAGCGCGCCGTCAGGAAGAACAAGCGGCGGCGCAGCGGGGACGTGGCACGGCGCGACCAGTTCAACCGTTGGGACCGCGGCGGAAACTCGTACTTCTGACCGCGGGATCGCCCGGCTGTACGCTCGCGCACATGGCCGATCGATCCACCGCCCGCGTCATCTCCGTCAACGTCGCCGCCCCGCGGCCGGACCCGGGCGGGGCGGACCGGGTCAGCGGCATCGACAAGAGGCCGGTGCCGCACATCGACGTGTTCGCGCCGGGCCCGAATTACGGCGACGGCTCCGGGGTAGTCGGAGACGTCATCGGCGACGTGAAGCACCACGGCGGCGCGCAGAAGGCCGTCTACGCCTTCGCCCGCGAGGAGCTGGACTTTTGGTGGGCCGAGCTGGGGCGGGAGACCGGCCCCCGTGGCGCTCACGAGGGTGGCGCTCACGAGGGTGGCGATCTCGCGGACGGCGAAAGTGGAGCTGACGGCGCATTCGCCCCGGGCACGTTCGGCGAGAATCTCACCACCGTCGGGCTGGACCTGGCGGCGCTGAAGATCAATCAGCGGGTGCGCATCGGCGCCGCCGAGCTGGAGGTGTCCGTGGTGCGCCAACCCTGCCGGACGTTCGCCGGCTGGCTGGACGAGAGAGGCTGGGTGAAGAAGTTCAGCGCCCGCGGCCGATGTGGCTCGTATTTCCGCGTCGCCGTACCCGGCCGGATCACCGCCGGCGACGCGATCCACCTGCTGGGCGACCCCGATCACGACGTCACCATGGAGGTCGCGTTCCGCGCCGCGCAGGGGGACAAGGACGCCGCGGCCCGCGTCGTCGCCGCCGAATGCATGCCGCCGATGTACCACGAACGGATGGTCGCGCTCATCGACGGCTGACCGGCGGATGTCGGCGCCCCGCTCAGACGACGAAGTTGACGCCGGTCAGATCTTCCGTGTACGACCACAACCGCGCGCGGGTGCCGGCGTCGAGCGAGGCCTTCGACGACTTGGCGGGACCGACGGCGCCGGTGGCCTCGAAAAGCCCGGTCGGGCCGATGAAGGATCCGCCTGGAATGGTCGCGTCGGTGGCGGCGGCCAGCAGCGGATCGGCGCCCTCCTCCGCGTCGGCGAACAATCGCCGCACCGCGGGCTCGCCGATGCGGCCCAGGATGCCGGGCAACCGCCCCATGAACGCGGTCGCCGCGATGCCGGGGTGGGCGATGACGCAGCGGGCGCGGGCGGCACCGTACGGCGACGATGCGGCCGCGGCCAACCGCCGGTCGAGTTCGCGGCCGAACATCAGGCACGCCAGCTTCGACTGCCCGTATGCCGCATATCCGTGCACGTCGGGGGAGTTCGGGTCGGGCCACCGCAGGTCCCGTACGTGCCAGTGGGCCAGCGACGACACCTCGACGACGCGTGCGCCCTCCACGTCGCGGTACAGCGGCAGCAGGTGGCGGGCCAACAGGAACCCGCCGACGTAGTTGGTGGCGAAGTTCAGCTCCCAGCCGACGGAATTCTCCGCATGGCCGCCGGGCACGATGAGGCCCGCATTGTTGATCAGCAGGTCCAGCCGCCCCGTTCGTCCGACGGCCCCGACGCCGGCGATCTCGTCGGCGGCCCGTTCGACCTCGTCGGGTTCGGACATGTCCGCGAGCACCACGTCGACGGCGCCCGGCCCGGCCGCGTCGATGATTATCCGGGCCTCGGCCGCGCGCCCGGCGTTGCGGCACACCATGATGACGTCCGCTCCGCGCCGCGCCAGTTCCGTCGCCGCCGCCAACCCGATTCCCGAGTTGGCGCCGGTGATCACGGCGGTGCGCCCGGTCTGATCCGGGATGCGGTCACGGCTCCACGCCTCGTCCACGTTCGGCATGGTCTCATTCAACCACCGCACCGGGTGCCCGGCCGGGCCGTCGGAAAGCAAGGACTTGCTCGACGACGCCCGCCTGTACCCCTAGTCGGCGACCAGCGTCTCCAACGTGAACTCGGGGTGCTCCTTCTCGATGAACTGCAGCTTCCACTTGTCGCCGAACAGGGCGATGAGCGCGCCATCGGAGCGGGTGAAGATCTCCACACCACGCTGGCGGGCCAACGCCGGCGCCGTCTCCGCGTCGGTGCGGCGGGCGACGGAGTAGGGGATCGGGTCGGCGACGGTCTCGACGTTGTACTCGACCTGCATGCGGGCCTGCATGACCTCGAACTGCATGGGACCGACGGCGGCCATCACCGGGGCGGCGTCGCCGCGGGCGTCGTTGCGCAGGATCTGCACCACGCCCTCGGCGTCGAGCTGCTCGATGGCCTTGCGGAACTGCTTGTACTTGCCCAGCGACTTCGCCCGCAG
>DGYFI06202__coassemble_2295_pt1 | contig 7659 bp, 7 predicted proteins | sample DGYFI06202__metabat2_high_PE_027 | metagenome-assembled genome bin DGYFI06202
GACCAGCTCGGGCTTCATCTCCAGCACCTGGTCGAGCTGCGTGAGGTCATCGACCTCGATCTCGCACTTGAGCTCCGGGTAGGCGTGGCGCACGCGCTCCAGCGCGGGGACGACGCCGCCGGCAGCGGCGACGTGGTTGTCCTTGATCAGCGCTTCGTCGCCCAGGCCATTGCGGTGGTTCACGCCGCCACCGCAGGTCACGGCGTACTTCTGCAGGTTGCGCAGGCCCGGGATGGTCTTGCGGGAGTCGCGGATCCGCGCGCCCGTGCCCTCGACGGCGTCGACCCAGCGGCGGGTGTGGCTGGCGATGCCGGAGGCGTGGGTGACGATGTTCAGCAGCGTCCGCTCGGCCGTCAGCAACCCGCGGGTGGGCGCCTCGATCTCGGCGACGACGGTGCCGCGCGTGACCCGTCCCCCGTCTTCCACGAGGATCTTCACGTCGAACTCGTCGGCGATGACCTCCTCCAGCGTCCACCGGATCGCGTCGCCGGCGGCGATGACGCCGTCGACGCGGGACGTCACCGTCGCCCGCGACCGCTGCGCCGGGCCGACGGTGGCCAGCGAGGTCACGTCGGGCCCGTAGCGAAGGTCCTCTTGCAGGGCGGTGCGGATGAGACCGCGGGTGATCTGTTCGTCCAGCATGGGTTTGCGCTCCTGGTCGGGTTGTTCTGGGTGGTTCATTCGTCCAGCCGCGTGTGGCAGCCCAACGTGGCCGGGCGTGCTGCGGCCGCCGCGACGATGGCGCGCGCCACGGCGACTTCGGCGGAATCGGGCAGGGCGGACAGGGCGTGGGCGGCCCGCGCCAGCGAATCGGCGGTGCGGGTCACCCCGGCACCGTCGGTCATCGCCCGCTGCAGTCGGTCGAGGTCGCGGGGCCACGGGCGGGGACGGATCCGGCGGCGCCGGACGTCGGCGGGGCCGTCGGCGCCGAGTTCGCCGGAGTCGATCGCCGCGCGCACGTCCGCCGCGGCGGCGCGGCCGACGACGAGGCCCTCCAGCAACGAGTTCGACGCCAGCCGGTTCGCGCCGTGCAATCCGGTGCGGGCGCACTCGCCCGCCGCGTACAGGCCGGGCACGCGGGTGCGGCCGGCCACGTCGGTGGCGATGCCGCCGCACGAATAGTGGACCGCCGGCGCCACGGGGAGCAGATCCTTCGCCGGATCCAATCCCGCGGTGGCCACGCCGGCGGTGACCGTCGGAAAGCGTTCGCGGACGCCGTCGATGTGCCGGGCGTCGAGGTAGACGCACTCCTCGCCGAGCTCGCGCAGGCGGGTGGCGATGGCGCGGGACACGATGTCGCGCGGGGCCAGATCGCCGCGCGGATCGACGCCGGCCATGACGGACTTGCCTCGGGAATCGACCAGGCGGGCGCCCTCGCCGCGCACGGCCTCCGAAATGAGGGGCCGGCGGCCACGGCGCTCGCGGTCGAACAGGACGGTCGGGTGGAACTGGATGAATTCCATGTCCGCGAGCTCCGCCCCCGCGTCGAGCGCCAGGCACTGGCCCTGGCCCAGCGCGCCGTCGGGCGCGGTGGTGGCGCGGTAGAGATGGCCGACGCCTCCGGTGGCGATCAGCGTCGCCGAGGCGAGGACCGCACCGAGGCCGCGGGGATCGCGGACGAGGGCGCCGCGGGCGCGGCCGTCGTCGACGATGATCTCCTCGGCCACCGCGTTCTGCAGCACGCGGACGCCCGCGGCCGCCTCCTCCAGGGCACGCTGGATCTCCGCCCCGGTGGCATCGCCGCCGGCGTGGATGATGCGCCGGTTGCCGTGGCCGCCCTCGCGGGTGCGGGAATAGCGGCCGACGTCACCTGCGTGGGTCTTCGCGTCGAATCGCGCGCCCAGCCCGATGAGCCACTCGGTGGCCTCCGCGCCGGCGCCGATGATGGCGCGCACCGCGTCCTCGTCGCAGTGCCCCGCCCCCGCGTCGAGGGTGTCGGCGACGTGATCCTCCACGGAATCCGGCCCATCGGGGCCGCCCGCGCCGCCGGGGCCTTCGGGCCCCTCGGGGGCGTCGTCGAGCCCGACCACCGCGAGCCCGCCCTGCGCGAGATTCGTCGCGGCGCCCTCGAACCGCAGATGGCGGCGGGCGCCTTCGGACCAGTGGCCCTTGTCCACCAGCAGGACGTCCAGGCCCAGTTCACGGCCCCGGCGCACCGCGGCCAGACCCGCGACCCCGCCGCCGATGACCAGCAGATCGCACTGCGCCGACCAGTCGAAACCGGCGACCGGGCCATGCCCCTGCGCGGACCCCGCGGCCACGACCTACTCGCCGCCGCCCGGGTTGCCGATGGCGATCATCCGCTCGACGGACGCGCGCGCCTTCTCTGCGACGTCGGCGGGCACGGTGACCTCGTCGGCCCCCTCGGCGAGGGAGCGCAGCAGGGCCGCCGGGGTGATCATCTTCATGTAGACGCAGGAGGCGCGGTCGTTGATGGCCTCGAACTCCACGTCCGGCGCGGCCTTGCGCAGCTGGTGGAGCATGCCGACCTCGGTGGCCACCAGCACCTTGCGGTCCTGGCGCTTCTCGGCCCGCTGCGCCTCGCGCTGCGCCGACGCCAGCATCTCGCCGGTGGACAGCATGTGCACGCGCTCCGGCTCGATGGTGCCCTCGCCCGCCAGGTAGATCGCGGAGTTGGCGCAACCGCACTCGGGATGGATGTACAGCTCGGCGTCCGGGTTCTCCTCCGCCCGGCGCGCCAGCTCGTCGCCGTTGATGTTGGCGTGGACGTGGCACTCGCCGGCCCAGATGCGGATGTTGTCGCGGCCGGTCTCGCGCTTGACGTGCGCGCCGAGGAACTGGTCCGGGTTGAACAGGATCTCCTTGTCCGCCGGCAGCGACTCGATGACGTCGACGGCGTTGGAGGACGTGCAGCACACGTCGGTCTCGGCCTTCACGTCGGCGGTGGTGTTGACGTAGCTGACCACCAGGGCGCCCGGGTGCTCGGCCTTCCACTCGCGCAGCTCCTCGGCCGAGATGGAGTCGGCCAGCGAGCAGCCGGCGCGTTCGTCGGGGATGAGCACCGTCTTGCCGGGGCTGAGGATCTTCGCGGTCTCCGCCATGAAGTGGACGCCGCAGAACACGATGACCTCCGCCTCGGTCTCGGCGGCCACGCGCGACAGGCCGAGGGAGTCGCCGACGTAATCGGCGATGTCCTGGATCTCCGGCAGCTGGTAGTTGTGCGCCAGGATGACGGCGTTGCGCTCCTTGGCCAGGCGGCGGACCTCGTCGGCCCATTCCGGCGTCGCCTCGACGCCCGTGTAGCCGCCCTCGCCGTCGACGACGGACGCCGCCAACGCGGACTCGAGGGGCTTGAGGGTCGCGCTTTCCTGCGCGGACGCGTGGGTGGTCACATCGGCTCCTTGGCTGGGGAGGATCTTCTTGCCGCCGATATTAGCCCGTGGGGCGGGCGTCCCCCGCATCACCGTCGCCGCCGTGCCCGGGCCCCGGTTCCGCCTCCGCCCCGGGCGCCAGGAAGATCAGGCACCAGTACGCCAGCATCGCCGCGAACGGCGCGACGAGCAGCGCCACCGGCACGTCGAACGCGGGCAGCACGTCCACCGACGAGCCCGGCGCGACGGCGTCCAGGTCGGGCTGGCGCACCCCGGCGATCAGGTTGCCCGACGCCAGCTGCACGGCGGCCATGGCCAACGCCGAAACTCCGGCCCAGGCCTCCATGGCCAGGCCGCGAGCCGTCGGAAAGCGCTTGTGCGCGATCGTGCCCAGCACCAGCCCCAGCACCAGCGCGATGCCGGTGAACCACAGCAGAGCCGAGAACGTCGCGTCGAGACCGTCCTGCCCCACCGCCAAACGGCCGCCCTCGAGGAAGGTGACGGTCTGCATGGGGCGGGCCATCGCCCATGTGACGCCGCCGAGTACGCCGCCGACCAGCGCCGCGAGCAGCACGGCCGATGCGTCGCCGATGAAGCGGGGCGGGCGGCGGGCGTGCGGGACGGCCGCCGCGGGGGTCTGCGGATCCATGGGGGCGAATGTACCCGGCCCCGGCGACGGACTGGCCTCCGGTGGGCGGGCGCTTTGCGACGCCACCCGTCCCGAACACTGTTCAAGTGATGGTTTATCGTGGGCCCCATGACCGACGAACGCACGGGCCGCTCGCATCTGGCGGACCTCGGGGACCTGACCCGCGCGCGCATCGCCGCGGGGCTGCACCGGACGCTCGCGCCACGGCCGCCGGGCCCGGCCGAGCTGCTCGACCTGGCGTCGAACGACTACCTGGGCATGCACGATCACCCCGCCGTCATCGACGCCGCGGCCGCCGCGCTGCACGACTACGGACTGGGGTCGACGGGATCGCGCCTGGTCACCGGCGCGACGGCCGTACACGACGAGTTGGAGAACGCGCTGGCCGCGTTCATGGGGTTCGGCTGCGCGCTGACCGCCTCGTCGGGGTACATGGCCAACCTCGCGGCCGTCACGGCGCTGGCCGGGCGCGGCGACCTCATCGTTTCCGACGGCGGCTCGCACGCCTCGCTCATCGACGCCTGCCGGCTGTCGCGGGCGCGCGTCGCGGTCACGCCGCTCGGTGACGTTGCGGCGATCGAAGAAGCCCTGGCCGCGCGCACGGAGACGCGGGCCCTGGTGATCTCCGACGCCGTGTATTCCACGTCGGGCGCCATCGCCGACGTCCGCGCCCTTTATGCCGCGGCCCGCGCGCATGGCGCCGCACTGCTGGTCGACGAGGCCCACGGCCTGGGCGTCGTCGGGCCCGGCGGGCGCGGCGCGGTGGCGGCGGCGGGCCTGTCCGGAGCCCCGGACCTGGTGGTCACCGTGACGCTGTCGAAATCGCTTGGGGCGCAGGGCGGCGCGATCCTCGGCCCGGCGCAGCTGCGCGATCACCTCATCGACTCAGCGCGCCCGATCATCTTTGACACCGCCCTCGCACCACCGGCGGCCGCGGGCGCATTGGCCGCTTTGCGGCTGCTTGACGACGACCCGGAGTTGCCCGCCGCCGTCCTGCGCAACGCCGACGCGATCGCGGGCGCCTGGGGCGTGGACGCCCCACCGTCGGCCGTCGTGCCGGTGATCCTGGGCGACCCCGTCCGGGCGGTCGCGGCGCGCGACAACTTGCGGGCCCGCGGCGTGCTGGTCGGGGTGTTTCGGCCACCGAGTGTGCCGCCGGGAGGCTCGCGCCTGCGCATCACGGCGCGGGCGAACCTGACGCCGGAGGAATTGAAACGCGCCGCCCCACGCGACGGCGACGTGCCGGCGGCCTGATTCGGGAGCCCAGCCGGAAACCCACCTTTCGGCGGGCGCCCGCCGGCACCCGTCAGCGCTCGCGAGCACCCGTCAGAGCCTGCCAGTACCCGTCAGTACCCGTCAGTGCTCGTCGTAGTGGTCCCCATGGGCGGCGTGCCGGTGTCCATCATGGACGTAATCGACGTGGTCGCCATGCGGGACGGCGACATGGCCGCAACCCTCGCCGTGTTCGTGATCGTGGTTTTCGTGGACGTGCTTGTCGGTGCTCATGGCTCGCCTTCCGGTCAACCGCTCCGGGCCACCATGACCCGGGGACAGGGCCCGGACGCCGTTCCCGACCGTCCGGGCTATGCATTTTTCAGCATACGCCTATCCCAAGTTGCACCTCAGTTGCGCTGAATGTATGCGACGTGGGTCTCGGTGAATTCCAGCAGGCCGTGCTTGCCGTCGGCGCCGCCGATGCCGGACTCGCGGCGACCCGCGTGGAACCCCTGCATGACCTCGAAGTTCTCGCGGTTGACGTAGGTCTCGCCGTACTGCAACCCCTCGACGGCCTTCAGCGCCTGATTGAGGTCGTCGGTGTACACCGAGCTGGTCAGGCCGAAGCGCGACGCGTTGGCGATCTCCAGCGCCTCATCCAGCTCCTCGATCTCCGAGGTGTCGCCGTAGCGGGTGGCGTCGAAAAGCTCCTTGAGCTTGGTCACGAGCTCGTCGTGCACCGCGTCATCCACCAGCACGACTTCCGCGCAGTTGCACACCTGGCCGGTGTTGATGACGCGCGAATCCCAGATCGCCTTCGCCGCGAGATCCAGATCCGCCGACGCCAGCACGATCGCCGGCGCCTTGCCGCCGAGTTCCAGGTTCACGCGGGTCAGGGTCGGCGCGGCCTTCTCCATGATCCGCTTGCCGACGGACACCGACCCCGTCATGGAGATCATCCCGACATCGGGGTGGGTGCTCAGGGTTTCGCCGACCACGCGGCCGCGGCCGCTGACCAGGTTGAACACACCGGCCGGAACACCGGCCTCATCGACGAGCTTCGCGAACTCGAGGGCGTTGACAGGGGTCTCCGACGACGGATTGATCACGATGGTGTTGCCGGTCAGCAACGCCGGGGCCATCTTGCGCGCAATGAGGAAGAACGGGAAGTTCCACGGCAAAATGCCGCCGACGACGCCGATGGGGCGGCGGGTGAGCAGGATCATTTCCCCGGCACGGTCGGACGGGATCACCTCGCCCTCGATGCGGCGGGCCCACTCGGCCATGTAATCGAGGTAGTCGGCGGTGAAGTTGGCCTCGACCGTCGCCAAGCCACGGGTCTTGCCCTGCTCTACGACGAGCATGTCGGCGAACTCATCGGCCCGATCGCGCAGCAGCGCGGCGATCTTGCGCAGACACCCCGCCCGCTCGATGTTCGGCAGCGCGGCCCACGCGGGCTGCGCCGCCTTGGCCGCGGCGATGGCGGCGGCAGTCTCCTCCTCGCGTGGTGCGCGGCAGGCGTGTTCCGCCGGCGCGGACGTTGCAAGCGCGAGCCTACCCCCGAAACAACTTTTCCCGGCCGAAGTCAAGCTTTGAATCCAGATCGATTCAGGCCCGGTCAGCGACGTTCGAGCATCGACGAGTCCAGCTCGCCGTGGCGCGAACACCGCGCCGACCAGCCGTCCGGGCGGACCTGGACCACCATGCGGCGGCCGCACAGTCGGCAGTACCGCGGGGCCTCGAGCCCGGCGCGGGCGGAGTGGCTGCGCGGGCGCTCCTCCCCCGCCGCCAGGTGCGCGCCGGTGAAGGGGTCGTACTCGGGCGGATCGCCCAGCAGCGTCGCCCGCAGCAGTTCCTTCGAATCGGGGTTCGTGCCCCGGCGCGGCACGGTCGAGGTCATCGCTACACCGTCGCGTTCAGGGCCTTGATGGGCAGGCGGATCTTGCCCAGCATGTCCAGGTCCTGCTCGGCGGGGCGGCCCAGGGTGGTCAGATAGTTGCCCACGATGACGGCGTTGATGCCGCCGAGCAGCCCCTGCTCCGCGCCGAGGTCGCCCAGGGTCAGCTCGCGGCCGCCGGCGAAGCGCAGGATCGTCTTCGGCAGCGCCAGGCGGAAGGCACCGATGGCGCGCAGCGCATCCTTGGCGGCCAACGGCTCGCGCCCCTCGAACGGGGTGCCGGGGCGCGGGTCGAGGAAATTCATGGGCACCTCGGTCGGGTTGAGCGCCGCCAGGTCCTGCGCGAACTCGGCGCGCTGTTCCAGGGTCTCGCCCATGCCCAGGATGCCGCCGCAGCAGACCTCCATGCCGGCCTCGGCGACCATGCGCAGCGTCTCGGCGCGATCCTCCCAGGAGTGCGTGGTCACGACGTTCGGGAAGTGCGAGCGCGCGGTCTCCAGGTTGTGGTTGTAGCGATGCACGCCGGCCTTGGCCAGGCGATCGACCTGGTCCTGAGTGAGGATCCC